>Ga0307990_1001830_pt1 | contig 17563 bp, 12 predicted proteins | sample EllFjometagen129_FD_203168 | JGI IMG/M metagenome (GOLD analysis project Ga0307990, IMG submission 203168) | Marine microbial communities from Ellis Fjord, Antarctic Ocean - #129 | ecosystem: Environmental > Aquatic > Marine > Unclassified | place: Southern Ocean | collected 2014-10-08
CGAACATATACTTGGAAAAATCGACATTGACGCCGAGATTGTCCGTGATCTTCGCCTCGATGGTCATATATACGAATTGTCCGATCCCAGATATCTTGTGTTCCGGATATTCTTCTGTGGTATTACCATATTTATACTCCGACGTAGTCGTGTAGTTATAATACCCAAATCCGGCACCGGCACCGAGTTTAACCCGTTCCTTAATCGTCATATACGGAATTAAAGCTATCTCGATAGGTATCCCTCTGAGTTTATCGGTTGATTCGTAATCATCGTAATATTCGTTATCCACGTAGTCGGTTTCACTTTTCATCGTGGCCATAGAATAACCGGCTCTTGCTTTGATGTCGAAATTATCGGAGATTCCTAACACCCAAGCGACGGAGACGGTTTTTGGAATGAACATTTCTTCACTGTCCACGCCGATAAAAGCCCCCGTATGGACATCAAGTCCAAATCCCATTGTGTGCAATTGCGCAAAAGCGGGTATCGCTAATACTAACGCAAATATAATCACCGTTATTTTTTTCATTCTTTTCTCCTGTTTTTTAGTTTTTCCATAAAAGTTTTATTTTCTACAATCTCTCAATATCTGTTCAAATGACCGATTGCTTTCATCGACCTCCTTTCCGGATAAGATTAAACATGCAAGTAGTTTACAGTCAGCATCCGCAATCCCTGGACGCAAATCGACGGCCTTCGTATAGGCTTCGGCGGCGAGGCGATACTCGCTCTGAGAAAGGTATATTTCGCCGAGGGCGTAAGCCGCGTCGGCATTTTCGTCAGCATAAGGCTCGATAACACCGATAGCCTCGTCGATCTTGCCCAATCTGCGGTAAACATCCGCCAGACGTGACGCTGTGAAGGGATCGTCCATAATGGACAAGGAACTGTGGTAATTCTTTGCGGCTTCCCCTAAGTTACCTTCAAGGTTCAATCCATCGGCTTTTACTCTATATGCACGGGCTTCTATCTCACCTGTCGGATTATATGCGAAGACGGATTCTGCAGCCACGATAGCACTCTCGCCATCACCGGCAATGATAAGCGATTCCGCCTGAGCCAACCAGAATAACTGCCTATCTCCGGGTGGCATACGCTTTTCAGAATACGACATGGAAAGGTATGTTCTACGATTCATCGTCCGGCCCTCTGGAGTCCGGGGATCGGCGAGGGGTTTATCCCATACATAACCTACGGCGTCCAATTCTCTCTCGAGCCTTTCTTCAAGGCTTTCCATGGGAACTGTCAGCGCCTTTGCGAGCCTTTGAGAACGCTCTTTGTCGTGGACGATAAATTGAATCAATTTTTCCCGTTCGGACTCGGCGCGGCGTTGGGATAAGCCTTCGTTATGAGAACGAGCGCCGAGTTGGCAGGTATGGCCCTCGAAAATGTAATCCGAGGAAATCCATAATTCGCTTCGTTTTTCCTTCTGATATTCGCGGTCACGGATGAACTTGTCGGCCACGACGCCGAGGCGGTCCTCCATAACTCTCGACAACGGGTCGGTCCTATCGAAATTGAATACGGTTATTAGCAGTTTGCCGAGTCTTTTAGAAGCGTCGGCTCTGATTTGCATTGTCCTCTCACTCGTATCGGAGATTTCCCCCTCTTTTGCATCGACGATAATCATACGGGCAACGTAGTCTTCACGGAAATCGACGTAAAGACCTTCTTTGTTCATGAAATTCCATTGTTTTGTTATTCTTTCATCCGGAGGACCGGAGCCTCTCCAGTCGATAACCGCGTCACCGCCGCTTTTCGGAATTATTTCCAATTTCCAGCTAAGCACTCTTTCTCTGCTGTCCGGGCACAGATATCCTATTTTGACATCGATTGTCGGACGGTTTACTAAGAGGCTTGCTTCCGCGTCCGCCGAAATAACACTAATAACACGCGTTTTTGGAGCATACGTAATCCTATCGGGGGATAAAAACAGTTTTATCCTATTTTTGCATGTAGAGGCGTTGACGGTATCGCCCCATGCGAAAATCCTATCGGAGAATTGAGGAAGAGCGGTTCTAAGAGATTCCGCCAGTTCGTTCGATATACGCATCGCTTCATCGATTGCGTTATGGCGGCGCGTTTTTTGCGTTTGCCCCGGCATACCGGCGCAAGAAACAAGAACCTCGGCGACGAATATTAAATTGGGATTAGCGTTTAATAAAGATTCGTTCTTTTCCGCATAAGCCTTAACATCCGAATAGCTGATTCCTTCCAAGGTCGAGATAAACGGTCCCGCATAGCTTCCGGTAATTACAGCCTCGATTTCGACGCGCCGGTTTTCGTCAACCCTTGCGCTTTGCTCTTCCTTTATCTTTACGCGGGGCGTTCTGTAATCGCAAATATCGTATGTTGAAGGATCTATAGTAACGACGCGGGAAGATATTCCGGATTCGGCTGCGACAAGAGCGTCTCTAACTTTCTGTGTTCGCACCTCAAGAAGCTCCATATCGATCGGTTTAATAACCTCTTTTCGCTCGGGCGAATACCCGGCCACACGGAATTCCACGTCCGGATTGCGTTTCAATCTACTTGCTAAAAGCTCGATAAGGTCTTCGTAATAATTATTATCAAGTAATGAACCGCATGTGGAGTCGCAAGGTGCGGTTTTCTCTATCCAATCGGGATCGGTTACTCCGAGATGTTCCGTGGGCGGTAATATCGCGTTTTCGTTCTTATCGAAGAAAACAACCGGCAAAGTCGGTATATCCCAGGTCTCATAGGTCACCGTATCGACTTCAAAGAATCCGTTCGTTATCGCTATAGATTCGATTTTGGCGTGGCATGAGTGGCATTCATCTATGCACCACACATTAAATGAAGCGATATTTTCAGGAGCGCCGATAAGGGGCAGTCCTTCCGAATCGACGAGGTAAACGCGCCAATAATAATCAGCCTCAATTAAATCGATTTCAGGCCTATATTCGCACCATCTTTCGACTTCGAGAGAGTCGAAATCGAGAATACTCTTAATTAGTATATTTGCTTCCCTGAAATCCTGCTTCTTCGATAATTCGAATGAGTAGCGCTCTTCGATTGTCTGCGGTTTCGGTATTCCGGGGCGTGTCCACCGAAAAACGGGACGCCATTTTCCGATTTCATTGCAGCCGTATTTACAAAGACCTTTTTGGATACTATCTATAGGCTCCAATAAATGGAATCCGGTTACGGACTCTCGTTCAAATCCTAGTGTGAATCTATGTCCCGAAAGCCGTTGCTCGAAGATACTCTCGATATAAGGCGTGTAGGCGTAATCGAATAGAAGATGTCCTTTTATAATCGGGATTTTCAAGCCCAGGCCCAAGCTCGGAGCGAATATGCTCTCATCGCTGCGCCAGCCGGTGCGGAAGGCGATCCTGTCGATGAAATTGATTTCCGCTCCACCGCCGAAAGTAAGGTCGTCCTCTCCGAAACGTCGCGCGGAAGCGAGAATATCGACGCCGCTAACTGTTCCCTGCCCTTTATACGCAACCCATCTCGCGCCGCCTTCGAGGGTTAAGGGAAGATTCTCGTTCTCTCCGGATGCTCCTCCGCCGCTTAAGGAGAGTTTTAGCAATGTGACTCTATCGACTTTCCCGGCCAATCTGAACCTCGGATGCGGCTCGAAGAAGAAGCCGGCGCCCACTCCGAGTCCACCCCCCGATGCGTCTCCAATCGACCTGTATGCGTATTCGGCATCGGCTCCTATACCGAATTGAATGTTTTTCGAGGGGTGCGTTATGCGCCATCCAGCCCCTAAACGACCGGCTATATCCGTTGCGGAAACCTCTGATTGGTCGGTGTGACCGGGAGTCGTAATCCACTCGTCGTTGTCCCAACTGCCGTATCCGAGCCATGTGCCGCCGATACCGAGAACGATTTTTTGGCGATAAATCGGGATGGCCACGCCTAACCGGGCGTAGTTCGTTTCCATAATCCATCGGCTGTATGTGCTTGTTAAAGCCAGTGCCCATGTCTCGGAAAGGGAAGCGGGATTATCGAATATCGAGCTACCCGACGACAATCGCAGGAATCCTGTTTCGCCCATAGCGGCGCTGGCCGCATGGCCGTCAATTCGCATGAAATCCGAACCACTTGTCTCGGAACTGCTCGATTGAGCCAGAGCAATAGACAACATAGAGATAATAATAAAGACGATTGTAATATTCTTTTTCATATCTATCACCCCCCTTATCGGATTACTGCAAGTTTGAATGTATATAGCTCATCTCCGGCTTTGACCAAGATACCGTAAACCCCGCTATTAACCGGATGTCCCATATCGTCCGTTCCGTCCCAGTAGAATTTGAACAGGCCTTGACCGAAGCTTTCATTTAACGGCTCCGCGACTATATCGCCGGAGATACTGATTACCTGAACACGAACGTCGCTCGCGTCGCACTGATTGATCTCCACCATCACTTCATCGCCGGCGTTAATCTGGTTTTTGTCTATTCGAACACGACAGGGCGGTCGTCGAACCTCGAGCATACAGCTATCTGTGTAAAAAATCGTCGTATCCATGAAATCGTAGCGCACTTGAACATAAGCCCAGATTTCACCAGTATTGCATCCTTCCGCGAGCTGAGGCAGAACAATCGTATCGGCAATATCCGTTCTTTCTAATAATGCGCCGGGATGATTTGCAAATGGCACCGGCAAAGAACCTGCGATGCACGCCCCTTCATACCAGACCTCCCAGTCTGCGGGTTGTGTCGGCAGTGGACAAGCCGCATAAATTACCGCCGTATCGCCCGGCCAATGATTGGAATTTGCGAGGTATTCGCAGATAATGCTCGGATCAGGGACGAGCTTTACGGCAACGGAATCGCAATCGCTGTTATTCGTCGTATCGACGTCATCCCCGCATTCGATTCTCACGCAATTGACTATATATGGCGATTCGCTTTCGTTGAGAATATCCGCGTTATCTGTAACCTGAAAAGAGAATTCGAGCACGTAATTGCTTCCGAATACAATATCGTTCGGATCGATTTCCCAGACGATGCTATCGCTATCGCAATGAGCAGGTGTGGGCGAAATCGAACCACAATCAGGCATTCCAGCCCAAGTTGGAAGATAATCTGTTATTCTAACAGGATCACACGAACAGGTTGTATGGCCGAGGTTCGTTGTGCTAATCCGGTAGGTAATCACATCGTTTGTGTCGGCAAAGGGGATACCTAATAAGGTATCCAACGATAAACCGGATGAGTGTTTGTTGATTGTTAAGTCGCATATCGGGCAACAGGTTTCATAGCCTTCTATGTCGTTTCCAGATAGCAGAATGTCGAAAGTCGTGTTGTCCTGCAACTCGACCGTAGCAATAAGACTGTCAATCGAACACGTCCAATCTGAACAGAATTGCATGATGTAAACATAGCTGGCAGCGTTGCAGAAAAAGAGGTATAGCGGTTCCATCTCTTCTGGGCTATCGACGTGACGGTAAAGACCACCCGTTCCCGAAGCCAAAGCTTCGAGATACGCTTCACCGACGCCACTTCCAAGCCCTATCGTGAATATAGCAGTGTTTACTAAGTTAGCATGATCGATAACCTCCGACATCGGCATCGAGCTTCCATCACATCCATCAGAAAAGACTATTACAATATGTCGGAAACCACCGATATCGCCTTCGATCAAATTCAGACCCACTTGAACTGCTCCAAGTATATTCGTTCCACCTCCACCCGTATATGATGATGCTACCGCCGTTCTGACAACGTCGATATCGTCGGTAAAATCGCACTTAACCTCGATATCGGTCCCGAATTTTATTATCGAAAATCTATCTGCGCAAAGGTCACGTTCAACGTAATGGATCACTGAAGTCTCGGCTAACGCACAAGCAGAGGAACCCATCGAGCCACTGTAATCCATAACGATTGCTACGGAAAGCGGTAGAATATCTTCATCTGCGGCAAACATTCGCAAAGGAGGACAATCGGTAAGTAAATTTACCATCCCTCCCGAGGCTTCGCTAACCGCAAGTTCAGTCCATTCGCTATGGGGATAACCCCAGCAATCATCTGCTAATCCCGTTATCGGATAACCGTTTTGATCAGTAACCGAGATTAAGGCAAGCGGCGAATCGCAGGTTGCCCAAACAGCTTCGTCACATGCATCAATGAAAGTATCACAGTAAGAGCAACAAGAAACATCCATAATATCGACATTTATCTCCGTAATACCGATACAGAGTTCGTCACATTGGAGATTGTTTAATTCACCTGAGTCGCTTTCTTCCACAACATTATCCACGTCAACTTCGGCGCAAAAAACTATTGTGTCTCCGCAAGCGGGATTAGCTATTGGAACCGTTCCTGAAATGGAACCACCAGTTGACAAGGAGAATCCCGGTATCGCCTCGGTCCCAATTACAATCCCATTGGAAGTGAATTCAATAAGGAGTGGGTCGGCGTTAGCAACGCCTGTTCCGACATTCGTAACTGTCCAATCGAAGCTAACCGGCCATCCGCAAGAGACACAGCCAGTATCGAAGGGCGACTCGACCGAAATTACAAGGTCCGGCATTGTCAAAGACCATCGAAGTGTTTTTCCACAGATAAAACTTGAAGGCGGGCTAAGAACTATATTCTCAATTGGTTCTAACGGGGTTCCGGTCCATAAAACACTCGTATTTGCGTCCCAAAGAACCCCTGCTAAAGCGTTAAAGGAGACATCTGGAGTGCCATCGTTTTCTTGGAAAAAGACCGCGCAGCTCTCACAAGACTCGTGGAGCAAATCGATATTCCACCAGAACATGCGCCAACCTCCGTCGATAGGTGCCTCCGACCAACCAGGTGGTTCCGCGCTAACAAATGATGCTATTGCATCCGGTGGAAGCAGAATATAAAAAAGGCAGTCGTTTGCATCGACGGGATTATAAGGATAGTTGCATCCTTCAATCCTAATATACATATCATCGCCTGAAGAAACCGATATTTCAGTTCCCTCTGCATCACCTACTTTTGCTATCCGAGATTTGCAGGTTAAACCAGGTTTACATTTTACAACCACTTGATCCGAATTATCAGGCGTTTTCGTCGGCTCACTGAAATCGCTCCATGCTTGCACAGATGCCCATAGGTTTACATCGTTATGAGAAGACCCGCAAATATCGTTTCTTACTATAAGCCTGCAGATAATAGTTCTTGCAGCTGAATAATCTATCTCATCGAATGTCCACGTGGCATTGTTGGTGGTACGAGTAAATCCATGAAGTAAACCCCCCGCAACTCCTTCACTCTCATAATCAGTAAACAGGCGAGGAGCTTCCATATCCGAAATATTTGGAAAAGCAATACGGACCTTAACATTTCTTTGGATTACCGCTGGTAGATATGTATTCACAACGCGAACTCGATATTCAATTGTATCTCCCGGAATCACTTCATCAGATTCTGGAGTGAATTCCAAATCAGAGTGATCCCCCCAATGAGTAACCGCTTCGAATTCGACACTGAAATAATCACTTTCGTCCATTGTTTCGGCAAACACATATCCGAAACAAACCATTAGCAGAATCAAACAAATAACAGTCTTTTTCATTTTCCTCCTTTGATTGACTATTTTATCTTATTTCTTGTAACTAATATTATAATTTTGAAATTCGCACCGATAAGCCCTACTTCCCCTATCGCCGATATATGTCGATAACAGCATCAACCTCCACAACCGCAAGGCCAGCGAATCGTTTCCAAAATTGTTATGAGTGATAATAAATGACATCATTCCTCCTTTTCACTTTCATTGCGAGCGACCGAAGGGAGCGCGGCAATCTCCTTGCATTGTGCGAGATTGCTTCGTCGCTGACTCTCATCGCAATGACGTTTTTGTTCCGATTTTCTATCGTTATCATGTCCATTCACGCCGTTACCAAGGCCGAATTCGACAGCGAAACCGCCGATATTAACGAAAAACAGAACGAGCCGTTCGCGCCTCTCGTCGTCGTTGTCGCGAGTAAAACCGTTTCCTTTTAGCATCGTGATCTCCTTTCCATAAGGCGTGTTGCAACGCCTGTATTTCGCTCTGCAATGCCCATCCGTAGCCGATTTTTGGATTCTGCGGCGCGATTTTTGGTCGTTACACCGCTACATTTCCTGACTGCGGCATAATGTTCTGATAATGTGGCGCTACATCCGGTCATTGCGGCATGGTTATTCTTTACTGCGGCATTACATTCCGATAATGTATTGCGATTTTTGCCCATTGCGTCGCTACATTTCTTTACTGCGGCGCGATGTTCCGGTAATGTGTCGCTACGTTTGTTCATTACATTGCGATTACTCATTGATTTTCAAAGACTTACGGCGTTTTTACCGATTCTGCCCTCCTTTTTTCCGGTGCAGGGACGGGGCCTTTTACCTATTACCTAATTACCTAATACCTACACTTTGTGAAATAGTTATTCAATGAACGACCTGATGGGCGCGGAACGTAGGAACGCGACGATAAGAATATAATACTTCTTTCCGCACTAAGGGTAAGGCCGAGTTTTACCATTCTTCCCAGCCACCAGGTTTTTCTCCACCTTGAAATTTCCCATCTTTGAATTCCATATTAGCTGAACTAGAATCGTAAAATTCCGTATAAAGTACTTTGATTCCTAAAAAACCATCTTCGGTGGAAAAAGGGAAATATTCCTCCGAAGAACTAATACCACCGCTTCCCTGATCGCGCCAATTCCAAAGTAAGTTTACTGATTCTTTATAATCGTCTTCTAAAAAAACAGCAGAAGGCAGTTCCGTTCTGAGGATATTTGATTCAACAAACAGACCGGTGTTATTCTCGTCGAATCTCCCATAGGCAACATCGGTTACTGAGTAACAAATTATAGTATCTTTTTGCTCATAACCCGATGTATATATTAGTTTCCCCGTTAGATAGCCCTCCTCATTACCTTTTTTGGTACAAAGCCATAAACTGGCCTTGCCATTCTCATTCTGTGCCATGATTGGCAAACAGATAAAAAAAACAGTTAGTATAAGGATTTTCACTTCGCCCTCCTTTTTGTTCGCATTTCGTTAACTTCCCTCGCTACGACGCCCTGCGTCATCTCGTCCCATGGACACGAAGCGTCCGATTATCCGTTCCCCCGCAAAGCGGAGGAACGAAGGAAACCGCGAAAACGCTATTGGTAACACCGTTTTTGGTCATATTTTGTGTAATTTCGTTCAAATTGAGCCTTATTTTAGATAAACGATTCGCTTTGTGACGGAATTATCCTCTCTGGAATTCCAGCGCTTTCTCTAATTGCGTGCCGGAGATAACGCCCTTATCGAGAAGTATTTCGCCGATACGGCGTTTATCGCCTTTCCTCTGAGCATCGAGAGCGGTGAGAATATCCTTCTCGGTGCAGAAACCCTCGTTGCGCATAATTTCTCCTAATAGCATAGTGTCCTCCTATTTTAGATAAACAACACGTTTCATTATTGATTTTCAAAGAGATACGGGGACCGGCACGCGCCGGAGACGTCTTTGGGTTAAAATTCCCCAATTTTTCCTCACTGCTATGCTCTGCGTCTGTTTGCATCCCCTTTCGACGCGGAGCGCCGCCCCGTTTCGCTCACCACGGAGTCCGTGGGAGCTAGAGGAAACAGGCTTTACGTTGTAGGACTGCTGGTGCTTATGATTATTTTATCTATAAGCACGGCACTATCATATATTGAATCGCCGATATCGTGGGTGGCGATTTTAAGAGTTACACTCTGGCCAGCGTAAGCTGATATATCGAATGTGCTGGTTCGCCATCCTGTAAGATAACAATCACCTTGATCGAAATAGATAGTCGTTGTCGAATACACATCATGTTCGAGATCGTCAATCGCGAGGTTAAGCAACGTAACGGTCCCGCTTGTTGTTTCGAGAGTTATCCGGATATAATCCTGAAATTCGCTACCTACATACTCGAGCCATTCTTCGGAGATCATATTCCAGTCTATCGAGAGTTGTGTCGCATCCGATGGGAAGCAGAAAGATTGCTCTATGGAACCAGCGTCCGTTGTATATCCAAGACCTGTTGAGATGATTGCCATTCTGCTTCCATCTGTTGGTGTCTGGTCGACAAGCGAACTAATTATCCTTGCATCACCCTCTCCGTGCCAACCGGGAACACCGGAACCGGAGTATGTCTCGAATGAAGGATTGATAATGTCGGAATCGAACGCGAGATCCGAACTAATAGGAGACATTAGCCATTCTGCAGGCGGTTCCACTCTACCTGGTGTAAACCCATCACTTACAGTATTACTGGAAATCAGAACTCCGTCGAAGAAATCTATGGCATTATTTGTAGCAAAGGTGACACCTACGTTTTCAGTGTATCCAAGATAAACACCGGCTCCTTTATTAATAACCGCGTTTCTCATTGTGGAATTTTTATAGGATTCACATGATGAATTATAGAATATCGAATTAGGGAAATTCCCGAAAAGAGCAGTAATATAGCCTGGCCTTATCCAAAAATAATCGCCACTAGTAGTATTCAAGTGCATTATGTTACCAGATAGCAAATCCAAAGAATGTAGGTCTATTGAAGTTAAGTCGGACTCTTCCCTTGTCATAAAACAGATCTGATTGCCATCATCCTCCATTCCATGGGTATCTAAATATATCACTCCGAAGCTGGTTAGATTTGATAGAGCATCAACCGTGCATTCTCCATTTATTAGTAACGCTGTTGTAAAACTTGGGCACTCGCTACTTTCCAATCTTGTTCTAACAGCTTCGGACTCACCAGGACCAAAAGAATCGCGCCACGGTGAATAAATTAAGGCATCGTTTGATTCAACGAAATCATCATCTTCAACAATTGATGACACATATGAACATCTGTAATATGGGGAAATACCGCGTGTTTGATGATTTAATGGAATCGATGGACTACTAGCCCTTTTCGAACCACCCTTCATCCCTTCTTCTGGGTAATATATCCCGCCTTTAATGCCAATCTCGTAATTGATAATTATGGCATTGGTTACTGGCGTGAAATTATCAACAGCGGGATGACCTGTCAAGTATACGGAAACGCTCTCAATTGCCACGCTTTCGCCCTGCGAGGAATCGACCCTAAAGAATATAGCCGCCGCAGTGTCTTGAACTGCTAACATGTTTACGATTGCACCTTCTGAGGGTTGGACGAAACAGGGTATACAACGCAGACTATCCTTATATTCGGCTTCAGAATCACTCAGAGAATCATAAATGTTAGCCGTTAGTTCGAATTGAAAATCTACTTCCTCGTCTTGAGCCAAGTCGAATCTGCAACTATAAACGTTGTCACCGACGATATCGTCTCCATGTGACATACTCCCATCATCATATAAACTTGCTACGGTATCTGTGCCCGATATAAGGACAATCGAAGAATATGTGGAATCCGCGTCCATTCTCGCACGGATCATAATAGCGGTAGTTTCTCCGACGAACAATCCGGCAGGTGTGAAAGTTACGTCCTCGAATGGCGAGTATTCATCAAGAACAGAACCCGTGCGTACCGGGTTATCGCTACAACTCCATAATGCCAGACTAAGTATGCCCAGCGATACAAATAAGATTACGAACATCCTCTTCATTTCCATTTTGTCCTCCTATTTTATCAAATAGATATCCCGCATCGGTTTTCTCCTGCGGGTTGCGTTGGTTTCGGTAAATGTTGTTGTGGTAAAATCTGCGTGGGTACCGCCGTTCCCACGCGAAACAAAGGGATTCTTGGTGCTTATTTCTGGCGCTGTTTTTCATTAGGTAAAATAATAATACATATTTCATTAATTTCCAAATAGAAAATGAAATTATTTTCGTTTATATCCCAATCGGAGAAAAGGGAGGGTTGCACACCCTCCCCTTACGACGATATTATTTTAGATACACTACCCTTGTGGTTGTGGTTTGTTCATCGAAACGCACCCGGACGAGATAGAGGCCGGAGCCGACCGTTTCGTCTGGCGACCAAACGTAGTGGTGGGTCTTAGACCCACCCATGGCAGGTCTAAGACCTGCCCCTACGGACACGTTATCGACCATTCTTCCGTCTATATCGAATATTTCAACAATCGCATTCTCCGGCGCGGAAATGCGGCAAGCGGAATTAAACGGATTCGGATAGGTAGATATACTATATTTGCAAGGGCAAAGAACATTTTGTTCACGAACCGCCATTGAGTGTGCCCATAAGCAGGTGTCCGACCACGGGGAGAAAATAACCCGACCATAACTAGGGCTATCTAAACTGTCATAAATAACATCTTCAATCTCAATTAAATCTTCTGTGCCCCAATAATTATTGATAGCGATAATGTTATTTGAACTCCGGTTTTCAAGTCCGTAATCTCCGTTACCAAAGATACAGTTTGCAGAATCGGGATCGATACCAAGAACAATATTTGAGGAACTGGCAATATAAATTCCATCCATTCCGTTATTACGGATAAGAGTGCATCTCACAGTATCGCTAAGGGAAGTATTTTCGAGATATATCCCATGCATGCTTGAACTATCGATACGGCAGTGACTAATAAGAGGTGTAGTTGTAGAATGACAATGGATGTTAGCCTGTATGCCGAAAGTATTGCTTTGCCCAGCGTTCGCGATGGTGCAATATTTTAAGGAAGAGCGCAAAGTTCCACAATCTGAATCATCATCGAATATAATACCTCTCCATCCTCCCGTCGAACCAGATTTACTGGTAAAAATAATCCCATTTGAAGCGTTACCATTGGCTTGCAAAGCTCCTTCACCAATATATTCATCCGGACCGACTATCAATCCAGTTCCGGAATTGAATTGAACCGCGACCCCAGGATTTACTGTCAAGCAAGCATGATTCCGGATTCTTAAATCTGAACTATAGACTATATAAAGGGAATCCCCTGTTTGCTTCTCCCATGTTCTGTTGCAACTGATGTTACCCCCTATAACTTCAGTTCCCAAATTGGAACTCCCTGTAAAACTATTGCCGGACATTTGAAATTCAGGGCCCACCCGAACGGACTTAGTAACGCTACCTCTGAATATGCAATTTGTAATAGTTGGGTTACAGATCGCGTCATCAGAAAATAACCAATAATTAACACCGTCCCCCTCTAATGTATCACCGTTGAAGGTAGGACTACTCTCGACTAATTTAATTACGTCAAATGCAGTCGTCGAATTCTGTATTTTCGAGTTGGAAAGATTTATATTTGAGTTCTCTAAATAGATGGCATAGCCTTGGGGATCAATTATTCTGCAACTATTAATGGACGGTGTTGTGGTGTTTTTACAATGGATATTAGCCAGTATACCGAAAATATTGCTTTGACCCGCATTTTTAATCGTGCAATACGTGAGTGAAGAGCTTGAAGTCCCATAATCTGAATCTCCGTCGAATAGAATACCTTTCCATCCACCCGGTAAACCGGATTTACTGGTAAAAATAATTTCATTTGAAGCGTTACCATTAGCTTGCAAAGCTCCTTCACCAATATATTCATCTGGACCGACTATCAATCCAGTTCCGGAATTGAATTGAACCGCGACCCCGGGATTTACTGTCAAGCAAGCATGATTCCGGACTCTTAAATCTGGACTATAGACTATATAAAGGGAATCCCCTGTTTGCTTCTCCCATGTTCTGTTATTATCTATATCCCCTCCAATAACCTCGGTTCCTGGAAATGTCGCACCGGAAAAGCTATTACCATTCATCGTGAATTGTGTTCCAACCCGTACCGACTTAATCGCAGACCCGTTGAAAACGCAGCTCGAGATTGTTGGTTCGCACTCACCATTTTGCGAATAAAGCCAGTACATAGCACCATTTCCGGTTATTGTGCAATTGCTAATAGCCGGTGATGAGTTATCAAGAAAGATCATTCTCGAAGAACCGCTACTCTGAACTTCGGAATTGGACAGTGTTATACTGGAATTTTCGAAGTTAAAGGAATAACCAGAACTATTCCGAATTATGCAGTTATCGAGCGTTATATGTCCTGAAGTAACATCCTGAACAAAGATATTGGTTGAGACTCCATAGTCGTTTATTTCGCCAGCATTCTCGATGATACAATAAGTAAGGTTCGAATACCCGTAATCCGCGTCTCCTGCAAAAATAATACCTTTCCAACTCTCGATACTATCTCCAAGTCCTGTAAATAATATTGGGAATCCGTCGAAACCTTCTGCTTCTATCTCGCCCTGTCCGCTATACTCGTCTGGTCCAATAATAAGCCCTGTGCCTTCATCGAATTGTATAGTAACACCGGCGTCAATTGTTAGTTTAGCACTCGCGCGCACTCTAACCGTTGCGTCCACGATATATGGACTTCCTCCTAAATCCCAGTAAGTATCGACAGTTATATCCCCACCGACATGGGTGTCAGCGTAAACTATCCCAATAACAAGCATCAGGATAACGATTGAAATGTAGCTCATCCTTTTCATCTCGTCCCTCCTTAGGACTATGGTTTTGGTTCTCGAACATAGAAAATCTCGCGTCGGTATTCTCCTGCGGGTTGCGTTGGTTTCGGTTCTTAAGGGCCGCATATATGCGATCCATTGTTGTTAATTATAAATTCTGTGTTCTTATCCGAGTGGGCGGCATGTATACCAACTTTACAGGTGTGGTCTATTAAACTAATACATTTATAAGTCCTCCCCCCGTCATTAATATTCGCGGGGTGGGCGCAAGAGTAGTATATCGGTTTATGGTCAAACATATTATTCACGTAACGGCAATCTAATATGCCACTTTATATTTCGCAAGCGAAAAAAAACATATTTGTAAAATAATTATCAAACGGTGAGTAGCAATTTTTTTTCGCGGGCCGATGGCGCTTTAAAATTCATTTTTTTAACTCGACAGTGAGCTCGCCGATTATGCCTTTGAGCTTTTTGTTCTCATCACGAAGACGCTCCCCGTCTTTGTCCGAGCCACCTTTAACAAATACTTTCTCACCCTGAGATAGAAGCCTGTCGCGTTAGCGATAATACACGTTCTGTGTTATTTGATGGCGATTACAGATCTCAGCGATAGTCGTATTCTAACGTAGGCCTTCAAGCACTATCATTAGCTTCTCTTTACCTGTCCAATTTCTTTTCTTCATAAAACCACTCCTTTTCAGATTCCATACCCCCAAATTATATCAATACTCTTAAATGGGAGCAGTACACATCGCATCTCACTATGCATTATGTAAAAGACCGCTTCAGGATGGCCATGAGGAAAAGTAAATTAGCAAATGGACTGAAAAATCTCCTACTATCGGATTCGGTACAGGCTATCGTACTCTTGAAAATAAATCATGTAGTGTAACATAAATTCTAACATGGGGGTAAAAATGATAAGCGATCAAAACAACAAGTTAATAGAAGCGAAAGACGTGGCGGAGATACTGAACGTAAAATTGACAACCGTATATACATGGGCGTTAGAAGGGTATCTGCCAGCATTTAAATTAGGAAAGCTTGTTCGATTTAGGCGTGATGAGGTGCTCGCGTGGATAGAGGACAATAAGGTTGAAGTTAAAGATGAAGAAGAATAGGGTTGATTGTCCTCTATTTACCAATAATTAAAACGCTATGCTTATCATATAGCCGATGTCGTGTTCCGTACCGCACTCGTCGCAAAGGAACGAATCACCATCATCAATATCCAGTTCCTTTACTTCGATGGTTTGTGAGCGATCGCCAAGATATGGTAAGTAGTTGCTATCTATAATCGAACACCATTTCTCGCGTGTCTGGCCATCATCGGTTATTATCTTCAGGATGATGTTATTCCCGCAGATGCAATGGAATTTGATTAATAACAGGCCCTCTCCCTTATTAATCATGGCGACTCCCAGGAATTTGGTTTTTTGTTAATGCAATATTAGGGGCGAGAAAAAGCCCCGCTCAAGCGGGGCTTGGAGTTTATATTTTTCTACTTACTATCAATACACAACACGCTTCTCGAAGGAATTGATTATTGTGATTTTACTAACCTTTAATCATACCTTTACTTTTTTCATCAATCTGGTCTTGCGATGGAAGTTCTACACCTCTCGTTTTCGCTAAGTTAACAATGTTCGTGCTTACAGAAGCTATACCTTTTAATTGAACGGGAATATTACTCGAAAGAAACATGGCCGATTCCGAGATAGCTTTAATCCTCTTTATTTCTTTTAATTTTGTTTTTGGGGTTTCTTTTAAAGCAGTTTTCGAGTCATCAACAATTAATTTCGCAGTTTCAAGCGCGTTATTATCAAAGTAAATTGCGCAACCTAATGATAGGAAAGCCGAAGCAACGTTGAAAGTAACTGCTGTGCTTAAATTCGATTCCAAGTCCTCCATTTCGTTTAACTCTTCAACGGCATTATTAGTTTCGCCCATATATTTCTTCAGGCTATCCTCGTCCTCAGGATTATTTTTCAAGATTTCCACACCAATACTTAATTCTTCTGCTTTTTCTTTGTTGCCTATTGCCTCAAAGATTAATACAGTAGCTTCCATGAGATTAATTGTTGCCCAGGAAGCGTTAGAAATCAGGACAAGGGAAGAAGTCTCTAACAGGCTTATATCGACAGTAGCATTCGATTCTTCCTTATCTTCGTCGCTTTTACCGAGCTTAGGAAAAGCAAAAGCACTTGAACAAATTGCAATGATCAAAGCTAAACAGACCATTGCTTGCGTGGTTCTTGTCATCATTTTCTCCTCGTTTTGGTTGTTGACATTTCTAATTCATAAATTTAAAGATTATTAAACCGCCTTCAAAGAACGGTCCGTCGAATTTTCCTTCCTCGAAACCTAGTCTTACTCCTAAATTATCAAGGAGTCCATATCCTAAATCAGTTTTAGAACCCTTATAGATGCACTGTATTAGAAGATTTCCTTGTTCTGGCGTAGTAATATTCTGCATTTCAGCACCAACCTCTTCAATTGATTGGACGATGGGTCTTTGTTGACTTCTAACGCTCGTGACCCCTTGAAATTCGATAGAATAGCGGTTTCCAGAAACTGCCCTGTTTTGCCAAGTTGTTAATGTTTGAGCTGCTAAAGTCCTCGCCGCTAAGACAGCGCATTTCTTAATTCCCTGCGATTTAGCGAGAGACGGGTTACTATTTATAGCTGTTTCGGTATTTGAATACGAAGCAACAATGCCCCCGGAATTAACGTCGATAATTTCAACGCCGACTTTTACTGTGGCAATAAATTCTTCCGAATAATTGACTTCGATATTCTCAGCGCCAACGTCACTCTTTTTTCTTGAAAAAATTGGCCGCTTTGAACTAGTTCCAATGCTATCCTTAACTCCTATGGAAAGGCTTGTCTGGCGTATATCTAAGACCATGGCTTCCCCGCGAGCTACGAAGTTTACTCCCTCTTTTTCAGCCTGGTCTCGAACCGCTTTTCTATCTAAAGGGTTTATGGAAGTTGAAATAATCGACTCCGACATCGCCACTTCTCGCGCTCTATCCGAAGCTCGAAGCTCAAATCCTTTTTCCATGAACTCTTGTTGAAATGCGTCAATAACGCTTAGATCAGGAATTTTCTTCCATAGTTCCTCATCGATTGTCGTAACTTCGAGGTCTCGGTGATAATCGCTTGAAATATCTAAGCTTTC
>Ga0307990_1001831_pt1 | contig 17557 bp, 9 predicted proteins | sample EllFjometagen129_FD_203168 | JGI IMG/M metagenome (GOLD analysis project Ga0307990, IMG submission 203168) | Marine microbial communities from Ellis Fjord, Antarctic Ocean - #129 | ecosystem: Environmental > Aquatic > Marine > Unclassified | place: Southern Ocean | collected 2014-10-08
CAGAAGAGGAGCGTTGCCAGAAGGAAAAATCGCAAAAACGAGCAGAAGAGGAGCGTCGCCAGAATGAGCTGTTGAAGAAAAAACTGATCGCTTCCGGTATGACAGAGGATGATATTCAGACGTTGCTCAACGAATAGCCCACACCTTCAACCGCTTCGAGTTACTTCCCACTCGCAGATGCGAACGGAAATATACCCTATGATGTCCGCTTCAGGCTGATTTTCGCTTCAGCAGTAAATATATTGAGGTTGAGACCGGGGCTGATAAATATTATCTCTATTATGATACTGTTACAGGCAGGTGGTTGAACCGATATCTCATTGAGGTTATAGGATGGGCATAAACCTTGTGTCACTAATAAAAAGTGTGAGGACATCCACCTTCGTTGTGTTTCTTGAGCCGCTTTTGAAGGTCTTGGGTTAATCCAGTGTAATGCTGCGATGGGTCGTTGACAGATTGCAAGATATAGACATATGTGAATTGCATAGGCTTGCCTCCGGGCATCTTGTCCGGGCATAATTCCGCTTGCTAATCATGTTAATCATGAAAAACGGAGCGTAGCGCAGTAGGGCTGGCGCGAAGCGACGGCAATGACCGCAGGGAGTGGCAATCCTGTCAAAAAAACGCTAAAGTTCACCATTAGGGGGGGTGTCATGGAAGGATATTGCCTCTACGTCCAAAATGCTCTAGCGCACGGCAATGCACTCAATCTCAACCAGGCTGTCTTTGGGCAGGCGTGCAACCTCCACCGCCGAGCGGGCCGGTTTATGATCCCCGAAATTGCTCTCATAAATGGCATTCATGGTGCTGAAATCATTCATGTCTTTAAGGAAGACTGTGGTTTTGACAACATTGTCCAGTGATAATCCGGCGGCGGTGAGAACCGCTTTAATGTTTTTGAATACCTGCTCGCTCTGCTCTGAGATATCATCTCCGGTTATCTGCATTGTTGTCGGATCCAGCGGGACCTGGCCTGAAAGGAAAATAAAGTTTCCGAGGTCCAGTGCCTGTGAGTAGGGACCGATCGCCTGGGGTGCATTTTCGGTACTGATGATTTTCATTTTTTTATCCTTATCGTTAATTGATTAGCTACATATAAGGTTCTACCTTAAGAAAAGTTTACAGGCCGGGTTACAGGTCTCTTCAATATATTTATAGTTCAGCTTTGTTGCAAAATCCTCAAAGCTAAGGCTTGATCCCTGTGGTATCTGTAAACCGATACAGACCTGTGCGTAACTGCCGCCCTGTTTGCGATAGTTGAAGAGTGAAATGTTCCATTCTTCGGGAACATTTTTCAGGAACTGAAGCAAGGCACCGGGACGTTCCGGAAACTGAAACCCGAAGATTCGTTCGTCGCTGAGGTGAGGGGCGGCACCACCCGCCATGTTGCGAAGATGTGCTTTGGCAAACTCATTATCGTTGAGATTCAGGGTCTCATAGCCCTTTGAGCTCATGTTATTTAAAGTTGATTTTAATTGTTGGCAGCTGCTGGCAAGATTGATTCCTACAATTAAGTGGGCCTTAAGCGGGTCATTGCCGCGGTAGTTAAACTCGGTTAGGTCGTAGCCTGTCAATGTTTTATAGAACTCACGCATACTTCCCTTTACCTCAGGTATAGTTACCGCCAGCAGAACTTCCTTCTGCTCGCCGATTTCGGTTCGTTCCGAGACATATTGCAGCTGTTTGAAGTTTAAGTTAGCTCCGCTTTCAACTGCCATTAGGTGTGAACCGCTTATTGTTTTTTGGAGGGCGTACTTTTTCAGTCCTGCCAGAGAAACTGCGCCGGCCGGTTCCGCTATGGAGCGGGTGTCATTGAAGATGTCCCGGATGGCGGTACAGATCTCATCGGTGCTGACTGTAACTACCTCGTCAACAAATCTGCGGGCCATCTTGAGGGGCTCTTTTCCGATGGTGGCAACTGCAACTCCGTCAGCGAATATGTCAATGCTTGGCAGTGTTACACACCTGCCTGCCTTTAGAGCAGCAGAGAGGGATGCCGCATTCTCAGGTTCAACCCCGATAATCTTTATCTCCGGTCGAAGACATTTGATGTAGGTCGCCATCCCTGCGATAAGCCCGCCTCCGCCGACGGGAATGAAAATTGCATCGAGGGGCTGCTTGTGCTGGCGCAGAATTTCCATCGCTATAGTGCCCTGCCCTGCAATCACATCAATGTCATCGTATGGGTGAATGAAGAACAGGTTCTTTTCTTTTGCGATTGTGTGAGCGTGTGCGCACGCTTCGTCAAAACTGTCGCCATACAAAATAACATGGGCCCCATTTTCTCTGACCGATATAACCTTTATCTCCGGTGTGGTAACCGGCATCACAATTGTTGCCTTGATTCCGGATATTTTTGCTCCGAGGGCAACTCCCTGAGCATGATTGCCGGCTGACGCAGCAATTATGCCGGCACTCTTCTGTTCCTCGGTAAGAGATGCTATTTTGTTCATTGCACCGCGGATCTTGAACGAAAAAACTGGTTGCAGGTCTTCACGCTTAATGTAGACTTCGTTATGGAGGGACTTGCTGAGAAAGTGCATACGGTCAATAGGAGTCTCAATTGCCGCATTATATATTTTGGCATTTAGTATTCGTTTCACATAATCCAACTGTTGCATAAACGGTCCTTTAAAAAAAGAGATTCTTTATGGTGAGATCAAATCAGAGACAGAGTGATACTATCAAAGTTAAGATTAGTTGCTATTCTCTCAACTTCTTGTTATTTATGCACGTTTTTTAACTACGAAAAACACTAAAAACACGAAAGAATGAAGTCTTCTTTCTTTGTATCGGCATTTTTTTGTTTTTTTCGCGCTTTTCGTAGTTAACTTATTTGGTTGCGGCTCCGCCGCGTTAGTAGGCAAAGGTGTTTGATTGTTTAAAAGATACCGTCATCTATCTGACCGGTCTGCTCCTTGAGACGCTTCCATGCATCAAGGTAGCTTTGAAGATATGAGTTTTCCGGCTTCTGCAGCATCGCTTCCAGCATATTTTTTACACGCATTTGCTCAATAATGTACTCATCAGAACTGAATTTTGCCGAAAAATGGGCCATGCGCAGCCAGACCAGATATGTTGTGAGGGCATCAAAGCAGTTATATTGTACGATTTGATCTAGTTTTCCGCTGTAGTAAAGCCCGCATACGTCATCACCGCTGGTTTCAAGCTTGCCGGGAATTCCAGATAGAGTTGCTACCTCGTTGAGGGAAGCGGTGAAGCCTTTTCCAAAGCCGCTGACAATATTCATCAGGTCGACATCCTGGCTCTCCCATGGTTTTGCCGCTAGTCGCTGGCTGAAGGCCAGCAGCGACATTCCTTTGAAGATAGCTCTCTGGGTCAGAATACGGAGGTCCGCATTGCGGGAGTTGTATCCCACAAGCTGCGGGTCTCTACGGCCGACGCCCTCTTCAAGAAACCGCTTGAGAATATAACCTTCATCCTGCGTGATGTCGGCGGTCTCTTCAGGCAGAGCTTGTAAGTAGAGCTGTACCGTGCCGTTTGCGCCTTTACGGCGGATGACCATAGCGATGGATACAACCCGACAAAGAGCGGTCTTAAGAAACGGCATTGGAATCTCTTCAGTGGCGCCTCCCTCCTGCCACATAATCTTGATCACCTCATTGTCCGGCAGATCTTCCGGGAGTTTGTAGAGCAGTCTGCCGGCTAGAAGGTCGGGAACCCATTCGCAGTCAAATGCCCAGACTTCATTCGGTATATTGGTTATCATGGTATGTTCCCCTCCGCGTTTGTATGAATGGTGTCATCATGTCCGAAAAGTTGCGGCTGCCTTAATTCAAGTATGCCTTTAAAATCTGCTTCAATTTTTAAGCGTATATGGGTGGTGTTTTTGTTTAACTTTATCTTGCGGGTGATAGCCGAAACATCAGGACCTTCGTTTGATCTGCCTCTGACTTCAAAGCTGTCGATCTTCGATCTTTTTAACGTGCCGTCATCAGACTGTATATATGATATCAGCTGATAAACTACGCAGCCTTCAAAGCCCACGCCTTTTCGTATTCGTCCTTTTATCCGCACGTAGTTAAGTTCACCTTCGCTCAGGTTGACCACAGGTGATTCTATTATGAACTTAGATGAATCTCTGTGGGTCACCACGATTTGATTGCCGCTGAGATGTTTTGCCGCTGCAATCTGCTGTGTATTTCTGTTCTCAAGTAAATATCGCCAGCCATGGATCGGTTGCCCGCTTGTAACAGATGCTGGAAACGCTGCTGTGAAATTACGGAATCTTGCAGCTGATCGGTTGAGCTCTATCAATGGCATACTTTCTTCAGGAACAATTAGAGATAGACTGGATAAAGCCTGCGCCTTTTTAGCATGCTGAAGCAGGTAGCCCCCGCCAAACAGCGAGAGCAGCGATATAATGCAGATCATAACCCGGTATTTTTTGATGCTTTTACTTTGCGTGCTCTGAATTTTTTTAAGTGTGTTAATCAGATGATGTTCGCCCTCCAGAGGTTTAGTGAATGAGAGCCGCTTGCGTACATCGGGCAGCGAAAGATCCGAAAGCTGTTTTTTAACCCATGGGATTTCATCAAAGCCGGCAGCTTTCAGTGAGCGGTTGTAGGCCTGATAGTCAAATGGGAGATGACGGAATACTATGCTTTTTTCAATAGAGTCATAAATGCAGTAGGTAGATTCAAATTTTCCGCAGCGGGGATAGCCGACCGTACCCGGGTTTATTATGTAGCGTTTGCCTGACTCCATAATGAAATCACGCGGGGGCAGGTAGTGAGAAGCACCGCTTTTGCCGATGACGTATATTGCAGCAAGATGTGAGTGGCCTACAAAAAGTAACTGCTCCTCGGTAGCGGAGAATGAAGGCAGAGCATCATCTTTACTGATGATATATTTAAAGGCACCAGGGTTTGAAAAATCTCCGTGTGCACAGCGGAAATCAGGTGCCTTAAGTGTGAGAGGCATACTCTCAAGCCACTTAAGCGCTCTTTTAGAAACCATGGTTCGGTGTTTAATAACCGCTTTTTTTGCGGATTCCGAGAATATGATCGGGTTCAGTTTTCCGCAGACTGCCGCATCATGATTTCCCAGAAGGTGGATTTCGGCAACCTGATAAATCAGTTCAAGCGTTTCGACAGGTTGCGGTCCGTAGCCCATGGTGTCGCCTAGGCATATTATTTTATCCACTTTTTGCCGGGAAATATCGTTCAACACGCTTTGTAAGGCGGTTAAATTAGCATGTACATCTGATATGAAAGCATAACGCATTGAGCATCTGGTTCTCAATTATACGGTTATAAAAAAAAAGCAGGCACTATGCCTGCTTTTCTTGTCGGCAGGTCTGAATTAACCAGCTTCAATAGCGTCGTTAGGACACTCGCCTACGCAAGCACCGCAATCCACGCATGTGTCGGGATCAATTGTGTAGGGGGTTCCCTCATGAATAGCCTCTACTGGACAGGCGTCCTTGCAAAGACCGCATGCTACGCAGTTGTCATTTATTTTATAAGCCATTTTTTTCTCCTCTTTTTTTGATCAGCCAAAATGCTGTTTCGGGTTAACATCAGTATAATAATAGATTCGTTTTTATAAGTCTATTATAAAGCTTGCATGGATAGTGTATTTTTTGTTTATTCCTGTATTTTTGTGGGGCCGTTCATCACTGGATTTACCTAGAGGATGCTCTCAAATGAGTTTTTTGACCCTGCCGATAGATATTATCGAATGAAGAGTCCGGCACGGATGGTGTAGGAATCTTCGAATTGCAATTCGGAGGAGCACCCGTCGACCTGTTGGTTGTAATTTTCCAGTCGGGTGTAGACAGCTCCACCGAAGATGCCCCAATGCTCTCCAATTAAATACTGCAGATCGGCTCCGGCATAGGCACCGAAGAGCCATTCCTGTTCGGTGTCTTCTCCCTTGGCGAAGGAGCCGTCTCTATATGAAAATTCACTGTTGATCCATGCAATCGTACCTCCAATTGAGGTCGTGAGTCGCGTCTTGTCTGTTAGATCAACTGAGAGAGTCGGGCCGAGATCCAAAGCAAATATATCTGCTTTAATCTTGCGGAAGACGGTTATGTTGTCTCCATTCGCATAGCTATAGGTGCGGTTTGGAGTATCTCCCATAAGGAAGTTGGGTCCGGTCAAGCTGCCGTTGAACGGAGCACCAGGCAGGATGCCGGTGTAGGTGTATGTGTCCGACAGAGTTTCAACAGTTGTGTTGTAGATCGCGGAGCTGTCGAAATCGATTCGTTGCCAGCGCAGTGCTGCCCTCAGACCTAAATTCCAGCGTTCGTTTTCTGTTAAATCGCTTTGCCAGTAGATTTCAATCGCAGGCAGGGGGTCGCTCTGTTGGGTGGATGAGCTTTGTTGATCGATAATGGTTTGTGCGCTGTTTATGGTGAGGCTTCCTGCATTGTCCTGTGATGCATTTTGGTATCCCCAGTAACTGGTTAGATCGCCAGCATTTCCCGAGCTGTCGACGCGGTTGTAGCCGTCGTCGTAGAAGTGGTCGGTTGCAGCATTCAAAGACCCGGGGTTAGTCAGGCGGCCCTGCTGCTCGCTGCGAGTTTGAAATTTGGCTTTGTAGTTGAAGGAGGCTCCAGCACTCACGCCGAATTCAGCGCGAGCAACTCCAGCAAGACATGTGGAGGCACAAAGCAGTAAGATTTTTTTTGTTCGTTTATTCATGAGTCAAATTTCTGTTTTAGTTGGTCGATTCAATGACGCGATAAAAGCGGCTTGCTACATCTCCGGGAGCGCATTCGGTTCCGGGTGGGCCAGAGTCGATCCATTGTACCCGGTCAGCCGGGGCAACAATTCCGGGGCGGACGGTTTTCCACTCGTTCGCAAGCGAATCTGTGTATTGGATGTAGTAGGTTCGGCCCGGTGTAGTGTTGAATTCAATCAGGTAGCTTGTGCTTCCATTGATTCCTCGATATTCTCCACTTAAAGCAAAGGTGCGTCCTTTAATTTGCTCCTCCATATCCACGAGACTTAGTGAGGTGCTGACAGATGGAGCTGGTGTCGTTCCTCGATAGGGCGTGTAGTACTGAAGGGTGAAGTTCATCGATCTGTTCTTAGCAAGTGTCCCTGTCCAGAGAATTTCAAAGTCTCCGTTAAGATCCGTTCCGGTTGCGTTATAAAGAGTTTCTCCCGTTCGAAGTCCGCTGATGGTCAGGGTGACGGCATTTGCATCAAGCTCCGAACCATTCATAACTTTAATAACTTCCTCAAAGAGTCCGTTTTGCGGATTGAGGGTGATCGTTCCTCTCGTCAGGACCGGTTTCGGGACGATGTTTACCGTAAATGTGCTTTCGACCCAATATCCATTGGATGGATACGTCGCACGCACGGTGATGCTGGCCGTTCCTGATGCATCTTCGGCATAGACGAGCAGTAATTTATTTTCTTCGATCGTCGCAGAAACCATGGCCGGGTTGCTGTTGGATACCACGCTATATTGTATGCCTGTTGTATGGAAGAATTTTGTCAGGTCTACCACATCACTTGAACTGGCGCTAACGACCCCGTTGGTTTCATCATACGTAACGTATGGGGTGTGATCGCTAACGGGTACTTCGATCAGATTAGAATTCAGGCTGGAAACATATGGACTGGCGGCACGGACTCGATACCAATAGGTGACACCGTCTACCAGGCCTGTTACCACTGCTCCTGTCATGGGGCCTGCATTCCAGTTGCTGTAGATGCTGGTAAAGGATGTGAAGTTCGTTGTTTCAGATACATCCAAATAGTAATGGGTTGTGTTTTCAGAGGGCATCCAGCGCGCAATAAATTGATCTTTTGTGATACCGATTGCTGAAAGCGCTGTCGGGGGTTCCGGCACCGGACAATAGGAGAAAGAATTTGTCAGTGAAATCCTACCGAAGCCTGATTCTATTTCGACATCTCCAGTTGTCCTGACTGTTATGTTAGTTGCCCCGGAAAGAACCGTTACAGAGTGAATATCCTGAGAAATCACAGTGGACTCGACGCCGCATAGTCTTACATGCGTTATGTCATTTCCATTTCCAAGCCACTGCCCGGATATCGTAATTTCGTTTTCACCTAGTTCACTGCCGTTCTCAGGTGAGATGTTTGCGATTATACCGATAACATTGAATGTGTGGGTGACAGGAGGGGCTGCTATCCAGTTGTTGTCCCCGGGTTGGGTCACTTGAATACGAACAAGCCCGGCTGCGCTGAAGCTGAGGTTGCTTGTTCCCTGGATGGTTCCCGGGCCGGCGATGACATTGAATTGAACCTCTAGCCCTGATGTTGCATCGGCAGAGAGATCAACTATATTGGTGAAGACTTGAGTTGCGCTTGATGAAAATTGGATCGTTTGATCCGCTTTTGCAATGCTTAGAGTTCCAGTTGTGCTTCCGTAAAAAAGTTCATCATTGATTGTGCCAATCACGGTGTAGCTTCCTGCATCGGACGGGGCGGTGGATGATCCGTTATAGGTTGTTTCTGTGTTGAGATTCGGCGGGTCTGTTGTAACCGTTACCATTCGTGCGGATGCATTATAAATCCAGTTTGTCTCCGATAGGCTGGTTGTTGCATTAAAACATGGAATCTGGGGAGTTGGGATCGGCATGATGACAGAGGTGGCCAGAGAGGTGAGTGAGTTTGATGTGGCATTGAACAGAAGCAGTTCGGATTGATCGCCGGAAAAGGCCATGACGGAGCTTGAGAAGGGCAGGGTAAAGAGCTCCTGTCCATTAGCACCGTTGAATGCCTTTGTTCCTGTGATTACCAGATCGCCATAAGCCGATGTTGCGTAGATTTCAGCTCCGATATACAGCTTGAATTGTAGATCAGCATCGTAAATGGAGCTACAGTTATAAACGCGTGATCCATCCATACTCACAAAAACGTTGCGGGAACCAGAGTAGTATATTGTTCTGGTACTGATTTCACTTGCGAATGTATCATTGGTGAGAGTAAAGCGTGATAGGCGGGCTGAGCTGAAACCGTTGTCTGTATGGTAATAGTAGCGCCCGTCCAGAGTGCAATCGCCATCGCCTTCACGATCTGACTTCGAAGCGATGGATGTGCCCGTCGCTGTATCCTGCATCCTTACTGTAATCGTCCGATAATACGATCCTTCGGTGATGACCAGTCCTGCACCAGCGGCATTGATTTTATTAACATCAGTACCCAGGAGCAGCGGTTCGAGTTCAGATTTAGAGGTGCGGTCAAAAACTCGGGTTTCGGTGCGTTTCCAGTTGTTGACATAAATGCGGTTGTCGGCGTAGCTGACTGTCAGGTCGGTGATGTTATTTCCGGCATCAATGACATGCTCAATGGAGTCTGTGTCGGTGTTATACCAGATCAGGCACGATTTGTTTGGTGAAGTGGACGATGTGTGCGCCAGATAAATATAAGGGAGAGTATAGTCCGTTGCCATTTTGATGATCCGCATTTTTTCGACCGAGAGTGACACCGGAACTCGCAGGGTCTGCGTCCCATCGTTAAACTCAATCACAGTGGAGTAGGTTCCGGCAGCCAATCTGGAAAGATCAAATTCGATATTCAGAGTTTCCGGGGCGAATCCTTCTGTTTTTTCAAGGATAAAAAAGTCATTTGTGCAGGATGCAGTCCATTTCACTTGAGCTCCTGCTGCGCTGTTAATCGCCACAGAAACCATTTGGGTGTACGATGCCTCCATGCCATTGACTACGATCTCGTATGGATCAATGGCAATTGCGGCGGTATTAAAGTTCCACATGTCACCAGTTACTGTTTCGTTGCCAAATGCAACGATATCAACTCGCCAGAAATAAGTTTCATTTCCTGTCAGGGTTCCCGTAGTCAGCTGAATGTTTGGATATGTTTGCAGGCCGAGATATTCCAGGCTGTTCGTCGTGGCGGAGGCCACAGCATTTGAATCTGTGCCGATGTAGACCTTGTATCCAATCGCCGTTGGTGCGCCGGTCCAGGAGAGCTCAGGCAGGTTGGCTCCCTGAATGCTTCCGTCTGCAGGAGTTGGGATCATTTCCGGTTCAGGGATCGGCATGATGACGGAGGTGGCCAGAGAGGTGAGTGAGTTTGATGTGGTGTTGAACAGAAGCAGTTCGGATTGATCGCCGGAAAAGGCCATGATGGAGCTTGTGAAGGGCAGGGAATAGAGCTCCTGTCCATTAACGCCGTTGAATGCCTTTGTTCCTGTGATTACCAGATTGCCATGAGCCGATGCAGCGTAGATTTCAGCTCCGATATCCAGTTTTTCATTAAGATCAGCATCGTAAATGGTGCCGCAGTTATAAACGCGTGATCCGTCCATACTCACAAAAACGTTGCGGGAACCTTGGTTGAATTTTGTTATGATACTGAGTTCACTCGCGAAAGTCTTATTGGTGAGAGTGAAGCGTGATAGGCGGGCTAAGTTTCTGTTGTCGGTATGGTAATAGTAGCGTCCGTCCAGAGTGCAGTCGCCATCGCCTGCATACTCACTCTGTGAAACGATGGTTGTGCCGGTCATTGTATCCCGAATACGTATGGTCATCCACTGATTCTCTTCCTCAGTGATGACCAGTCCCGCACCAGCGGCATTGATCTTATAAACATCAGTACCCAACAGCAGCGGTTTGAGTTCAGATTTAGATGTGCGGTCAAACACTCGGGTTTCGGTGTGTTTCGAGTTGCTGACATAAATGCGATTGTCGGCGTAGCTGACTGTCAGGTCGGTGATGTTCTCTCCGGCATCAATGACATTCTCAATGGCGCCTATGTCGGTGTTATACCAGATCAGGAGCGACTTATTTGGTGAAGTGGACGATGTGTGCGCCAGATAAATATAAGGGAGAGTATAGTCCGTTGCCATTTTGATGACCCGCATTTTTTCGACCGCTAGTGACACCGGAAGTCGCAGGGTCTGCGCTCCATCGTTAAACTCAATTATCGAGGAGTAGGTTCCAGCAGTTAAACCGGAAAAATCAAACCCGATATTCAGAGTTTCCGGGGCGACTCCTTCTGTTTTTTCAAAGACAATCCACTCATTTGTGCAGGCTGCCGTCCATTTCACTTGAGCTCCTGCTGTGCTGGTCATCGCCACAGAGACCATTTGGGTGTAAGCTGCTCCCACGCCATCAATTACGATCTCGTATGGATCAAGGGCAATGGCAACGGTATTAAAATACCACATGTCACCAGTGACTGTTTTGTTGCCAAATACAACGATATCCACTCGCCAGAAATAAGTTTCTCTACCTGTGAGGGTCCCTTCGGTCAGCTGAATGCTTAGATCTGTTCGCCGGCCCAGATATTCCAGGCTGTTCGTCGTGGCGGAGGCCACAGCATTTGAATCTGTGCCGATGTAGACATTGTATCCAATCGCCTCTGGTACGCCGGTCCAGGAGAGCTCTGGCAGGTTGGCTCCCAGAATGCTCCCGTTTGTAGGAGTTTGGGTCATCTCCGGTTTAGGGATCGGCATGATGACGGAGGTGGCCAGAGAGGTGAGTGAGTTTGATGTGGTGTTAAACAGAAGCAGTTCGGATTGATCACCGGAAAAGGCCATAACAGAGCTTGAAAAGGGCAGGGAATAGAGCTCCTGTCCATCAACGCCGTTGAATGCCTTTGTTGCGGTGATTACCAGGTCACCATAAGCCGATGCTGCGTAGATTTCAACTCCGATATCCAGCTTTTCATTAAGATCAGAATCGTAAATGGTGCCACAGTTATAAACGCGTGATCCGTCCATATTCACAAAAACGTTGCGGGAACCATAAGTGAATTTTGGTTTTATGCTGATTTCACTCGCAAACGTCTTATTGGTTAGTGTAAAGCGTGACAGGCGGAGTGTGCCTACTATGTTGTCGATATGATAATAGTAGCGCCCGTCCAGAGTGCAATCGCCATCGCCTTCACGCTCACTCCTTGAAGCGATGGATGTGCCCGTAGCTGTATCCTGCATCCTTACGGCAACCGTCGAATTCTCTTCCTCTGTGATGACCAGTCCCGCACCAGCGGCATTGATTTTATAGACATCAGTGCCCAGGAGCAGCGGTTCGAGTTCAGATTTAGAGGCGCGGTCAAACACTCGGGTTTCGGTGCGTTTCCAGTTGCTGACATAAATGCGGTTGTCAGCGTAGCTGACTGTAAGGTCGGTGATGTTATTTCCGGCATCAATGATATGCTCAATGGCACCTATGTCGGTGTTATACCAGATCAGGAGCGACTTATTTGGTGAAGTGGATGATGTGTGCGCCATATAAATATAGGGGAGAGCATAGTCCGTTGCCATTTTAATGATCCGCATTTTTTCGACCGCTATTGACACCGGAACTCGCAGAGTTTGCGCCCCATCGTTAAACTCAATCTCAGTGGAGTAGTTTCCGGTGGCTAATTTGGAAAAATCAAACCCGATCTTCAGAGTTTCAGGTGCGAATCCTTCTTTTTTCTCAAAGACAACCCATTCATTTGTGCAGGCTGCCGTCCATTTCACTTGAGCTCCTGCTGTGCTGTTAATCGCCACAGAAACCATTTGGGTGTAAGCTGCTTCCACGCCATCGACTACGATCTCGTATGGATTAATGGCAATTGCGGCGGTATTAAACTTCCACCTGTCACCAGTTACTATTTCGTTGCCAAATGAAACGACATCCACTCGCCAGAAATATGTTTCGTTACCGGTAAGGGTTCCCGCACTTAACTGAAAGTTTGGATCTGTTCGCCGGCCGAGATATTCCAAGCTGTTCGTGGTGGCGAAGGTCACAGCTTTTGCATTTGTGCCGAAGTAGATATCGTATTCAGTCGCCGCTAGTGCATCGGACCAGGAGAGCTCAGTCAGGTTGGCTCCCTGAATGCTTCCGTCTGCAGGAGTTGGGACCATTTTCGGTTCAGGGATCGGCATGATGGCGGATGTATCGAGAGAGGTGAGTGACCCGGATGAGGCGTTGAACAGAAGCAGTTCGGATTGATTGTCGGAAAAGGCCATCACGGAGCATGAGAAGGGCAGGGAATAGACACTCTGTCCATTAACACCGTTAAATACCTTTGTTTCGGTGATTACCAGATCGCCAAAAGCCGATGCTGCGTAGATTTCAGCTCCGATATTCAGCTTTTGATTTAGATCCGCATCGTAAATGATGCCGCAGTTATAAACGCGTGATCCATCCATACTCACAAAAACGTTGCGGGAACCGTAACCATATTTTGTTTTAACGCTGATTTCACTCGCGAACGTTTTGCTAGTGAGTCTGAAGCGTGAGAGGCGGGCTCCGCTTGTGTTGCTGTCTGTATGGTAATAGTAGCGTCCGTCCAGAGTGCAGTCGCCACCGCCGTGATGCTCTAACTTCGAAGCGATGGTTGTGCCGGTTGCTGTATCCAGCAGCCTTAGGGGAAGCGCCCCCCCCCAATATCCTTCGGTGATAACCAGGCCCGCACCAGCGGCATTGATTTTATAAACACCAGAACCCAGGAGCAGCGGTTCGAGTTCAGATTTAGAGGTGCGGTCAAATACTCGGATTTTGGAACGTCTCCAGTTGTTGACATAAATACGATTTTCCGCGTAGTTGACTGTCAGGTCGTTGATGTTTTCACCGGCATCAAGGACATATTCAATGGAATCTGTGTCGGTATTATACCAGATTAGGTGCGACCTGTTTGGTGCAGTGGACGATGTGTGTGCTAGATAAATGTAGGGCAGAGCATAGTCTGTTACCATTTTGATGATCTGCATTTTTTCGACCAAGAGTGACACCGGAACTCGCAAGGTCTGCGCCCCATCGTTAAACTCAATCACAGAGGAGTAGTTTCCGACGGCTAAACCGGAAAAATTAAACCCGATATGCAGAGTTTCCGGGGCGAATCCTTCTGTTTTCTCAAAGATAACCCAGTCATCCGTACAGGATGCCGTCCATCTCACTTGAGCTCCTGCTGTGCTGTTAATCGCCACAGAAACCATTTTGGTGTACGATGCATCCAAGCCATTGACTACGATCTCGCATGGATCAATGGAAATGGCTGCGGTATTAAAGTTCCATATGTCACCAGTTACTATTTCGTTGCCAAATGCAACGATATCCACTCGCCAGAAATAAGTTTTGTTGCCGGTGAGGGTTCCCTCGTTCAGCTGAATCTTTGGATCTGTTCGCTGGCCGAGATATTCCAGGCTGTTCGTGGTGGCGGAGGCTACAGCATTTAAATCTGTGCCGATGTAGACATTGTATCCACTTGCCGCTGGTGCGCTGGACCAGGAGAGCTCTGGCAGGTTAGCGCCCTCAATGCTTCCGACTGCAGGAGTTGGGAGCATGCCCGGTTCAAGTGGCATTATGACGGAGGTGGCGAGTGATGTGATTGACCTGGATGCGGCGTTGAACAGAAGCAGTTCGGATTGATCGCCGGAAAAGGCCATAACGGTGCACGAGAAAGGCAGGGAATAGAGCGCCTGTCCGCTAACGCCGTTGAATGCCTTTGTTCCTGTAACTACCAGCTCTCCATGCGCCGATGCTGCGTAGATTTCAGTTCCGATATCCAGTTTTTCATTTAAATCAGCATCGTAAATGGTGCCGCAGTTATAAACGCGTGATCCGTCCATACTCACAAAAACGTTGCGGGAACCATAGAAGTATTTTGTTCTGGTGCTGATTTCACTCGCGAAAGTTTTGCCGGTGCGAGTGTAGCGTGATAGGCTGGCGTCGCTTATGTTATTGTCTGTGTGGTAATAGTAGCGTCCGTCCAGAGTGCCGTCACCATCACCTTCACGCTCGTAGTTCTTCAAATTAATAGATGTGCCGGTCGCTGTATTCCGCACAAGTAAGGTAAAATAGTCTTCCTCTGCTTCGGTGATGACCTGTCCTACACCAACGGCATTGAGCCTATAAACATCAGTACCCAAACTCAGCGGTTCGAGTTCAGATTTAGAGCTGCGGTCAAACACTCGGGTTTCGGCGCGTTTCCAGTTGCTGACATAAATGCAGTTGTCGGCATAACTAACTGTTATATCGGTGATGTTTTCACCGGCATCAAGGACCTGTTCAATGGTACCGGTGTCGGTGTTGTACCAGATCAGGGACGACTTATTTGGAGAAGTGGACGATGTGTGCGCCAGATAAATATAGGGAAGAGCATAGTCCGTTGCCATTTTTACAATATTGAGAGAGGGTATGCCGGGGATAGAAATTGAATTAACCTCTAGGTCGCCTTCCGCGTGGATTCCTAAGGCACCAGCATAGGTAATTGTTGATATAAATATCGCCGTCAGGAGTTGCCGCATTACTCATTCTCCATCATATTCTTTAAGTTGTTTTATTCAAAAAAAGTAAATAATTAATTATAGGATACATTATCACCATTTGTGTTTGATGAAAAGCAGAATTTTACGACAAAAAAGGCGGGCCGTTTAACCGACCCACCTAGATATAACACACTAGTATGAACAGAATAGTCAATCGCTATGTTTGGGCTTCTCGCTCTAAGAACGGTAATTTGGTGCCTCTTTGATGATCTTGACATCATGCGGATGAGCTTCGCGTATCCCGGCATTGCTGACCCGACAGAGTACACCGTTCTCCTTCAGCGCGGCAATAGTCCTGGAACCGCAATATCCGAGAGATGATTTGAGACCGCCGCTGAATTGAGTCATAACCTTTTTGACCGTGCCGGTGTAAGGAACAATGCCTTCAATGCCTTGCGGGGTCAGGTCGTCATCACTGACGTTGTCCTGTCCGTAACGCTGACGACTGCCCTGACCCTCTTTCATAGCAGCCAGACTTCCCATGCCACGGTATATTACATACTGCCGACCCTCATGAATGATCTTCTCTCCCGGACTTTCGGAGGTTCCGGCCAGAATTGAACCCAGCATAACGGTGTCGGCTCCGGCCACCAGAGCCTTGGGAACATCTCCAGAGAGACGTATTCCTCCATCGGCAATAACAGGTATGCTGCCCTCAAGCGCATCGGCCGCATCGTAAACCGCTGTAATCTGTGGAATTCCTACTCCGCAGACAACCCTGGTGGTGCAGATTGAGCCGGGACCAATTCCAATCTTAACCGCATTTGCCCCGGCATCACGTAGAGCCAAAGCTCCCTCCGCTGTAGCAACATTGCCTCCTATAACATCAATATCAGGATAATTTCTGCTGATCCAGGTTACCATATCCAGAATGCCTTTGGAGTGTCCGTGGGCACTGTCGACCACCACCACATCAACATCAGCATCCGCGAGCTGCTCCATGCGTTCATGGTCGCCGGCACTGACAGCTGCCGCAACCCTCAGACGGTAACGACTGTCACGATTGTATAAAGGACGTTCGTTTTCAACCAGCTCTCTGACATCACTGAATGAATACAGAGCCACCAGAGTGCCTTTGCTGTCAATAAGCGGCAGCTTGCCTATCTTGTGTCCCATCATAACCTTGTAGGCCTGCTCTAAAGTTGATTCAGAGGGGGCGGTAATAACATCAGTTGTCATTACATCTTTAGCGGTTAACGCGCTTTTGCTTGCGAAACGTATATCTCGTGATGTTACAATGCCGGTCAGTCTGCCATTCGCATCAACAATCGGAAAACCGCTGAATGACAGCTTGTGCTCATCTCGGTACTGATTGATATAACTCAGTGTGTCGTTGGGATTGAATGCGATCGGCTTCATGATCAGGCCGTTAAGGTAGTGTTTGACCCTGCTGACATGGCTGGCCTGTAAATCAGGAGTAAGATTCTTATGAATCACCCCGATTCCCCCCAGCATGGCCATGGCGGTGGCCATGCCTGACTCTGTCACAGTATCCATGGCTGCACTGACAAAGGGTATGTTGAGCGTGATGCGATCTGTCAGTTTTGTGGTTAAAGAGGTATCATCCGGCAAAAAATCTGCGTAGCGTGTAACCAGTGTTACATCATCAAATGTTAACCCCTGGTGCGGGAATTGCTTCATGAAAGCATTAATTTTTGGATTAATATGCATAACAGTCCCTTCATTTTGTGTTGCTTTCCTTTAGATATATACATGAATATCGATCAAATCTCAATTAAAAATGATAAATATATCCAAAAAAGATTGCTATATACGGGTCAAACCTTACTGCATCAACGAGATGGATATGAATGGCAATGTGCTTGCCACGGTTCCATTATCCGACAAGAGCTACAAAGCTCTACGTTTGAAGAGTAGTAACTATCTGGCCTCATCCGGGGATTCAGCCGCTGTCTTTGAACTCAACCCGGCAGGGCGTATTGTTAAAACCTACGGTGGCAGAAAAAACCATCCGGATTTGGATCTTACTTTCAACTCCGGCTGGCAGAAGCTGCCCAATGGAAATCTGATCGCCACCTACTGGCATGGTCATGGCTATAAAGGTGATGGTCCCCATCTGGTGGAGTATACTAGCGATAACCAGGTGGTTTGGACCTGGAGCCATCCCGGAGTAAAACAGGTCACCAATTTGCTCGTGCTGGAGTAAATGGTTGCTTACATCACTATTTAAGTAACCGTTAAGCTTAGACGGATTGCGCAAAGACTGTACTTTCCCGTAGCCCAGTCGCGCCGCGACTGGGGCCTGCCCGTAGCCCAGTCGCGCCGCGACTGGGGCCTGCCCGTAGCCCAGTCGCGCCGCGACTGGGGCCTG
>Ga0307990_1001832_pt1 | contig 17555 bp, 16 predicted proteins | sample EllFjometagen129_FD_203168 | JGI IMG/M metagenome (GOLD analysis project Ga0307990, IMG submission 203168) | Marine microbial communities from Ellis Fjord, Antarctic Ocean - #129 | ecosystem: Environmental > Aquatic > Marine > Unclassified | place: Southern Ocean | collected 2014-10-08
AATTATAGGTCGAACAGTGCTGAAATAGAAATCAAGGTTCACGAAGTGACCCGTAGGGCTTGACCTTTACTTCTATTTCAGCACTGCTATTTCGCTTAATTTACCCACAGATTCGTCGGAAGAGCCTAGATATTAAATGTAACAAGTATTGGCATAAGGCGCTAGACGAGAAACTAAGTTTAAAATTACAATGTTACAATGAAGAACTTGCTGATATGATGGGCAAATTGCTTTTCAAGGAAAAATTACTCCGTAATTATTCATAGGGGCCATTTTTTTCAGGCGACCTACACTGAATTTGGTAGGGTATTTTCCGCACATCAGGAAAGATCCCCGTTAACAAAAGGATTGTTTTTTCGCCAGAAAATTAGGTTGGTACTCTGATCTCATTAAGAAATTAGAGGAAAACTGGATTGTAGATAGATTCGAGGTTCATTATTATCTTGAGGTGGTAGGGTGTTTGTGGACACCTTCTAGATAAACTACAGGCGAGTAATAATCATGTTGCAGCCTGATAGTCAGCAGTTTGCTGAGGAGCGTAGCTTAACTGAGGGTTATAGAAAATGGTGATGAAAAATCCATCTGAGGCACTGCTGGCAGTTACTTACCGGTGTAATGCCCATTGTCACATGTGCAACATCTGGAAATATCCGACTAAGCAGAGTGAAGAGGTCATACCCCAGGACCTTGAAAAGATTCCTGGAAACCTGAAGTTTGCCAATATAACCGGTGGGGAGCCTTTTTTGAGAGAAGATATCCATGAAATAGTGGAAACAGTGCTCAAGAAGACCAAAAGGCTGGTGATAAGCACTAACGGCTATTTTTCGGAGAAAATTATCAGTGTTGCCCGGAAATTTCCTGACATCGGCGTTCGAATCAGCATAGAGGGTCTGCCAAAGGCCAATGACGAACTCCGCGGATTAAAAGATGGCTTTGATCATGCTTTGAGAACACTTCTGCAGTTGCGTCATCTGGGGCTTAAAGATATTGGTTTCGGGATTACGGTTTCGGATTGGAATGCAAAGGATATGCTTGAATTGTATGAGCTGGCGGAAGCCATGGGCCTGGAATTCGCTACGGCAGCCATACACAATACCTACTATTTTCATAGGTTTGACAATAAGTTCGGTGACATACCTATGATAGAAAAGCAATTCAAAGAGCTTGCAAGGAGACTGCTGAAAACCTCTCGTCCAAAAAACTGGTTCCGTGCTTATTTTAACTATGGATTGGCCAATTATGTCCGCGGCAACCCCCGGCTACTACCTTGTGAGGTGGGCACAGACCTTTTTTTTATGGATCCTTTTGGAGAAATCCATCCATGTAACGGTATGGAGGTCTCTATGGGTAATATTAAGGGAAAGTCGTTTAAAGAGATATGGAACAGTCCTGAGGCTGATGAGGTGCGGGAGAAGGTAAGAAACTGTCAGAAGCAATGCTGGATGGTGGGAAGCGCCTCGCCTGCCATGAAAAAGCGGGTCTGGATTCCAGCTAAGTGGGCTATAATAAATAAATTGAAATCTCTACAGGGCAAGGAAATTGATTGGTGTCTTGATTGACTCTAACAGTACTGAAGGAATGTTTATTGAGTCATAAAATGAAAAAAACGATATTGATCGCTTATGATCTTAATCCAAGTCTGGGTTCTGAGGCCAAAAAGGCGGATTTGTGGCTGAAACAGATTTCCAAGTACTTTATGGTGGATGTGTTTACTGCTGAAAAGCATAGCCATGATATCCTGGGAGAAAACTATGAAAATGTTTGTTTCAATTTTATCGACATAGATGGCCAGTTAATAGAAAAATTAAGACGGTTTCAATTATACAATTTAATGTATCTTATTTTTATAAGAAAAGTAAAATTAATACTAATGTCAAAGTTGAGAAATAAAAAATACTCAGCAATTCATTGTATAACACCAGCAGGTATCCATTCTTATAACGATTTGTATAAATTCAATGTTCCAATTATAATAGGACCGCTAGGTGGAGGCCTCAAAACTCCTCAGGGTTTCAATAAGATTTTTAAATCTGATCATGGAAGGGAATCTATAAGGAGTTTATTTTATTTTCTTATAAAAAAAAATCCCAACTGGAAGAAATATTTTCTTAATTCAAAAAAAGTAATTGTCGGAACTAAATATGTTTTATCAAACCTTCCCAGAGGATGTGTTGACAAAACAGTTGTTATTTTCGATACCGTGGCGGAGCCTGACATATTTCTTCCAAGAAAAAAACATAATGATAAAATAACGGTGCTTTTTAGCGGTCGATTAGAACCTAATAAAGGCTGCCAAATCCTTCTCGACGCATTTAAAAATGCGGTGGCAAATAATTTGCTGAAGAAAAGCGTCGAATTAATATTTGCCGGGAGCGGCAGTATGTTAAATTCGATGAAAAAACAGGTCTCGAATTATGGACTATCGGATAGAGTTCATATCCTTGGTCAAATAGATTCTAAAAAAATGCCTTCTTTGATTGCCGATTCAGATATTTATTGTTTGCCTACCCTGAGGGAACCAGGAGGTAAATCCATCCTCGAAGCCATGTGTTGTGAATTGCCTGTAATAACAACAGATTATGGTGGTCCCTCCGTCAGTGTTACCAGGGATTGCGGTATTAAAATTAAACCAGTTGATTATGAAAACTATATTCAGGCATTGGTGGATGCCCTTATTTTTCTGATTAACAATGAAGCGGAAAGGACCAGAATGGGGAAAAATGGGCGAAGGAGAGTCATTGAGGAGTTCTCTCCCCAGGCGTTAGAGGGGAAAATCATGGCAATATATGAAGAAGTTACAGCTTAAATATAACTGAGTAATAATATTTACCTTATAAGCCTATATAGAATATAGGGTAAATCCTAAACTAAACTTTTTTGTCGGTTCAGTCTAGGCAGTCACAATTTATTTGGCGGGTTGTCTCACTCAATATCCGCAAAGGTATTTCTCACTTTTTAATTCATTCGCTGTCTACTATTTTATATGGACCAGTTCGATCTCCAAAAAAAGATCAAGGTATTATTTATTTTACCAAAAGCCCAGCAAGGAGGCGCTGAAACTCAATTACTCTGTCTTCTGAAGAATATGGATAGGCAGCGCTTTGAAATTTATATGGGATTTCTATATAGAAATGATGAACTGGAGAAGGAATTTTGCGGCATAAAGGATGTCAACGTCTTTTTTTTAAATAAAAGAGATAGATATGATATATCGACTTTTTTTAAAATAGCACAACTCATCAGGCGGTATCATATCGATATTACACAAACATTCTTGGCAAACCATTATTCCTATATTCCAGCGGCCTTAGCGAGAAGGTCTATACCAGTTGGCGGCATAAGAGGTATGGATGATAGCATCAGTAGTAAGTTATACAGATTCACTAATTTTGTTGTTCAGAAATTTTTAACAAATTCGAGAAGGTTTGTTTTGGTTTCTAATAGTTATCAGGGGAAATTAGTTTATGTGAGAAAGGGTTTTTGTCCGGATTCAATAAGTGTAATAGAAAATTCTATAGATTATAGCTTTTATTCTGGAGGTGACGGGGACAAAATCAGGAGGGAGTTTAATATCCAGGAGGCACAAGTATTGGGAACTGTAAGCAGACTTGTTCCTACAAAAAATCACTGTCTATTAATAAACATGTTTAAAGACATATTGAAGGAACGCGATAACCTTAAGCTCTTGATTGTTGGTGACGGGCCTTTGATGAACAGCCTGAAAAATTTTGCCAGTGAGCTATTTATTGCAGATAAGATTATTTTCACAGGAAATAGAAAGGATGTCCCTGATTTGCTTTCCGCAATGGATCTTTTTCTGTTCACTACTGATCATGAAGGATGGCCAAACGTTATTGGAGAAGCCATGGCCGCCAAAGTTCCCATTATATCATTTAACGCCGGTGATATAGAAAGAATTGTCGACTCTGGTGTAAACGGTGAACTGGTGGGACAGGACCTATCAAAGATGAAAATGAAGGTCATCGAATTATTAGATAACAAGAAGAAAAGAAAAGAGATGGGGAGACTCGCATCCGAGAAAATTAAACAATCCTATTCTGTTGATAGTCTTGTGACAAAATATGAATCTCTATATAAGAGTTTACTGAGCGCCTGATCATAGTTTTGACCGCCTTTAAACTTGAACATTTCCCCTTTTTACTGGACGGGCATTTAGCATCTCCTTCATCTATTTATCAGTAAATGAAAATTCTTTTTGCCAACAAGTTTTTTTACCTCAATGGGGGATCTGAGACGGTTTTTTTCCAGGAACGTAACTTTTTGAAAGAAAACGGTGTTGAAGTAATAGATTTTTCAATGCAGGATGATAGGAATTTCCCTTCTGACTACTCGGAATTCTTTGTGCCAAAAGTTTCTTTCAAGAATCAGGCAGGTTTTGCTTCAAAATTACAGACTGCCGCGTCATTTGTTCATTCAAAGGAAGCCGTCAAAAGGCTTGCTTCGCTTTTAGATAGAGAGAAACCGCAGATTGCACATCTTCATAATATATATCATCAATTGACCCCTTCTATTATCCCCCTATTAAAGGAAAAGGATGTCAAGGTCATTTTGACTTTGCACGACGGCAAACTCGTTTGTCCGGCATACCTTATGCTAAATAATAATGGTAATGTCTGCGTGGCATGTAAAGGAAGGCGATTTTACAAAGCAATAACCACTAGGTGCCAAGATTCGTTTTTAAATACCTTGCTTCTGGCAGCAGAATCTTATTGGCACAAATGGAAGCGCAGCTACGACATGGTGGATCTCTTTATCGCACCAAGCCGTTTTTTAGCTGACCTGGTTAGCCAGTATAGGGTCCCTGAAGAAAAGATCCTGGTTTTGAGAAACGGAATAGACGAGTCATATTATATTCCTGAGGACGTGGATGGTGGCTATGTTCTCTATTTTGGCCGACTTTCCAGAGAGAAAGGCATCGAGACCCTGCTTGCAGCACACTCTATAACAGAAAGCAATATGCCTTTAAAAGTGGTTGGAACCGGGCCCATTGAACATGATTTGAAAAGGCGGTATCCGGATGTAGAATTTATGGGGTATAAGACCGGACAAGAACTTCTGACCATCGTAAAGAAAGCGTCATTTGTAGTAGTTCCTTCGGAATGTTACGAGAACTGCTCGATGGTGGTGCTTGAATCCATGGCTTTAGCCCGGCCTGTCATTGGATCGAAAATAGGAGGGATCCCCGAGCAGATTGAGGACGGAGTCACTGGATATCTTTTTGAAATGGGCGATACCGGGTCACTGGCAGAAAAGATGCAGAGTCTTTGGCTAAATCAAGAGATCAGGCACAACATGGGCATTGCCGCACGCCAAAAAATGGAGCGGGATTATTCTTTGAAGAGTCATCTGGAAAATCTCATGATCATATACAAACAAATTCTTAGTAGTAATTAGCAACAAAGTGAGTAAATGTTAGACTTGTCTAAACGGCGCCTCAGAATCGCAGTTATCGGCCTGAGAGGCATCCCCAACGTTCAGGGAGGTGTGGAAACTCACTGTCAGGAGCTTTATCCGCGGATTGCAAGGTATGGCCATAAGGTGACAATTTTTGGAAGAAGCGGATATGTTCCAAATAATGACTGTGATTTTGAGGGAGTAAAAATTCGTTCTATCCCTGCACCAAGAAAGAAAAGTCTTGAGGCTATCATTCACACTACTTTGGCCGTAATCGCCGTTTCTGCAAAAAAAAGTGACTTTGATCTCCTTCACATCCATGCAATAGGGCCTTCTCTGCTGACGCCTTGGGCAAGACTGGCAGGACTTAAAGTGGTGGTTACCAATCATGGGCCGGATTATGACCGACAGAAATGGGGTAGATTTGCGAAATTTATGTTGCGTTTAGGTGAGAAGCTGGGAGCCAAATACTCTAACGCAATCATTGCAGTGTCCAGGCATATTAAAGTAATTATTTCGGAAAAATACGGTGTGGAAGCTCACTATATACCCAATGGCGTCATTATACCCCAACATAAGCCCGCTGGTGAACTTCTGAGGCGTTATGGCCTCAGTAAAAAGAAATATCTCCTGGCAGTAGGTCGCCTGGTGCCGGAGAAGGGTTTTCATGACTTAATCGAGGCCTTTGCAAATATGGAAACCGATTGGAAACTTGTCATTGCCGGTGATGCGGACCATGAGGATGAATATAGCCGACGTCTGAAAGGGAAGGGCAGGAGTGTGCCCAACGTGGTTATGGCCGGTTTCATCAAAGGTGATGCACTGGGAGAATTGTATTCCAGTGCGGGTCTTTTTGTTTTGCCTTCCTACCATGAAGGGTTGCCGTTGGTCTTGCTCGAAGCCATGAGCTATGAACTACCTGTTTTAGTGAGCGATATCCCTGCAAACATGGAGTTGGCCGAAGAATCTGAGACGTTTCCATTAGGAAATGTACATGCGCTGAAACATAAAGTCCAACTCCGTTTGGCCAAGGTCTCTGAGGGGGAAGATTCTGTTTTAGCGACAAGAAAGAAAAAAAGGCTCATTGAAGAATTTAACTGGGATAAAATAGCAAAAGACACGATTAAAGTCTATCAAGAGACCGTCAATCTTTAGTACACAAAGTGGCCTTTTTTTGAAAAATACATAGAGTTTCTCAAAATCATTATGCAATATTCTAACTCCAAGCCGATGCGCGTTCTTTGGTTCACAAATATTCCTTTACTGGCCGTTAACCATCATATGGGACGACCTGACAAAGGCACTGGCCATTGGATGAGTGCCTTGCTCAATGCCCTTAAATCTATAGGCCATATTCGTTTAGCCGTAGCTACGGCTTATCCGGGCCTTCCATACGCACATTTCACTGAAGACGGTGTAGAGTATTTTGTCATCGGACAACCGCGCCGTCTTTCACATCTTAGCTTTCGCCAAAGAGATTTTAATCGGTGCAAGGAGATTGTGCAGAAGTGGCAGCCATCAATTGTTCATATTCATGGCACGGAGCGTTTCTATGGTTTACTAGTCAAGGAGAAGGATTTTAACATTCCAACAATCATATCCATTCAAGGACTGCTTCATCAATTATATGTTCATTACTTTGGCAATCTTTCGTTTGTAAATATTTTGAGGGGACAGACATTGCGTGCCTTCCTGCGAGGTAGAGGATGGCTCTTTGATTACTTGCGATTCAGGCATGGGGCTAAACGTGAGAAAACCATTATTTCATCCGCACGAAATTTCATAGGTAGAACTGACTGGGACAGGTCTCATGTAAAGGCTATCAACAAGGAGGGAAGGTATTTCCACGTCGATGAACTCCTCAGGTCTGAATTTTACCAGAAAGTGTGGTCTATTGATAAGATTTCACGCCATTCCATAATTTTTACTAATGCCAGAAGTCCGTTGCGAAATGTCGAAACCATACTCCAGGCAGTAGCACTTCTCAAAGGAGATTATCCATCTATCAAGTTAAGTCTAGCTGGATTTTTGGATCTTTCCCGGGGTTATGGACGTTTGATAGGTAAACAAATTTCTAAATTGGGATTGGATGGAATTGTAGAATTATTAGGATATTTAGATGCAGATAAGATGGTTAATGCCCTTGCCGGTTCTCATGTTTTTTGCGTTGCTTCTTTAATCGAAAACAGTCCCAATAGTTTATGTGAAGCTCAGCTTATAGGGATGCCTTGTGTGGCAAGCTATGCTGGCGGAATTCCAAGTCTTGTTGATGAAGGCATAACTGGACTGTTTTTCCCCCCTGGGGATGCGTCTGTTCTGGCCCATCGTATCAGAGAAATTTTCGAATCAGATAAACTGGCTATTAATCTGGGAATGTTCGCAAGAAAGAGAGCTCTCCAAAGACATAATTCTGATGCCGTAGTTCAACAACTCTGTAAAGCTTACGAAGCAGTTGTTAGTTAAATAAGAGGAAACTCGACTTAGCAGTTTTTCATTTGACATTCTTCTTTCTTCATATGAAAATAATTTGGATGGGTTTATGTCCCCAAACATGAGAGAGCGAGAACATTTCAAGAGTCTCGATAACACTTCCGAAAAAAGAGACCGGTGGGGTGTTTGGGCTCTGCGATTCTTAAGAAAACGTGAAAAGGTTACTTCGTTCTACAGTACGTTATTTACGCGGATCTGTGCAGTCTACTGGGGGGTCTCACTGGGAGATAGTTGCCGTTTTGTTGGTGTTCCAGTTTTTCGCCGTGCGCCTAACAGTGCAATCTTGATTGGTGACAACTGTACATTTCGTTCCTCAAAGTGTTCCAATCTTATTGGTATTAATCGACCGTGCATGGTTAGTACATTGCGACCGGGAGGCCTAATTCTTGTGGGTAAGAAATGTGGCCTCAGCGGAACGGTCATAGGCGCTGCCGAATGCATTCAACTTGGAAATAACGTTTTATGCGGGGCAAACGTCACAATTACTGACACTGACTGGCACAGAGTTGAGCCTGAAGCAAGACGTGGCCCTGGGAATAACGCTCCTGTCCTCATTGAGGATAATGTATGGTTGGGTATTAATGTGATCGTACTTAAGGGAGTCAAAATAGGAGAGAACTCCGTTATCGGTGCCGGAAGCGTTGTCACAAAGTCGATACCAAGCAATGTTATTGCTGTTGGACAGCCCGCAAGGATCATAAAATTCCTATAAATTGACCATTAGGTAGGCCATAATGAATGTGAAAATAATTCTTTTTGATCCCTATCCCCACGGCATGGCGTGCACTAACCGTATTCATTTGTACGCAAAGGGTATTGTTGAAGTAGGGGCGTCAGTCCAGATTCTAATACCAAGACCGACTGAACAGAATCGTGAAACAGCACGCAATACGCAAATAAAAGGCCGTTTTGAAGGTGTAGACTTCCTTTATACATGTGGCACAACGATTCGTGGTTCCACGTTTCTCATGCGGCGTTTGCTAGAATTACATGGCTTAATAGGGGCCACTAGGGAACTGATAAGAGGTGTCAAGAAACAAAATACCCGGGCCGTATTGTTTGTCGGAAATGATGGAGTTTTTATTTTATATTTTGCAATAATATGCAAGCTGCTAGATATAATTTTTTTGCAAGAAAAAAGTGAAATACCGTTTTTCAATAAACCGGCCAGGACACTCCTTTCTGAGATATATCAACGGCTTTATACAAAATATATTTATAAATGCTTTGATGGAATACTTGTTATAAGTGAGGCTTTAAAGAAATATTTTCATAAGCGGATTTGCAAGAGAGCCAAATTGCTTCAACTCCCTATTATTGTTGATACTGATGAATTTTTCCAGGCGACCACATTGTATAAAAAACCTTTTACCATTGCTTATTGTGGGAATATGAGTGAAAGCCAAGATGGAGTACTAACTTTGATTCGGGCTTTTAAATTAATTGCCGATAATTTTCCCGAGGTACGTCTAATTCTTATGGGAGATACTCGCAATGCAGATGACAAGCAGAAGGTAGCAAGTTTAATCCGTGAGACAAGACTGTCACAAAAGATAATTCTTGCAGGGTATCTTCCAAGAAGGCAATTGATCGAAACTTTAAATAGTGTCTCAGTACTTGTCTTAGCAAAACCGTCAAACCTCCAATCTGCGTATTGTTTTCCTTCTAAATTGGCAGAGTATTTATCTACAGGTAATCCAGTCGTAGTGACAGATACCGGAGAGATATCTAATTATTTAGAAGATTCTCTGAATGCTTATCTTGTTGAACCTGGCAACGTGATCGCGTTAGCAGAAAAGATATCATTTGTCTTGCAAAATCCAAGGCAGGCATCAAAAGTGGGAGAATCTGGACGTGTTTTGGCGGAAAGTCTATTTTCTTATCGTGTTCATGTGAAAAGGATTCTTGATTTTATTAAGAATTTGGAATCAGAAAAAAACGCGAAAGTATCTGCTGGTTAAGTGTAGCGACGAATATTTTCACAATGTCTAAAATTAGGATTTTGATTACAGGAGATTTCTGCCCCCATCAGAGGGTAGAAGAATTGTGTTTAGCTGGAAATTTTAAGGAAATTTACGGAGATGTGCTTCCGATTCTCCAAGAGAAAGATCTTTCTGTCACAAACCTAGAATGTCCGTTGTGCATGGGAGAGTATCCAATAACTAAGAGCGGACCTCACCTTAAGGCACATCCAAAATGCATAGAATTGCTAAAATATGGCTGTTTCGACGTCGTAACTCTGGCAAATAATCACATAATGGACCATGGCAGACAAGGACTAAAGGAGACATTACATGTATGTCGACAAAATGGAATAGAGACGGTAGGAGCAGCAGAAAATGCAAAGGAAGCTGGCAGACCATTTTACAGAAAGATTAATGGTATTAATCTAGCCATTATCAATATGACTGAACATGAGTTTTCTATAGCTACTGATGACGAGCCAGGCGCTAATCCATTAGATCCAATATTTAACTATCACCAGATCTTGGCAGCCAAGGAGGCATCCGATTTTGTTATAGTCGTTGTTCATGGTGGTCATGAACATTACAATTTACCTTCTCCTCGGATGGTACAAACATATCGTTTTTTTGTAGATTTAGGTGCATCTGTTGTTATCGGTCATCATCCTCATTGTGTTAGCGGTTATGAAGTTTATAAGAATGCACCTATTTTTTACAGCATCGGCAATTTCATTTTTGACTGGAAGGAACCATTAAATGGCGATTGGTTTGAAGGCTTTATGGTTGCCCTTGAAATAGAGAATAGGAGAGTATCTGCTCTTCAAGTCATCCCATATAACCAGTGTAAGGACAGGATTGGCTTGTCTTCCATGAACGATGCACAGGAACAAAGTTTTCTTAATAAAGTTAAGGAACTGTCTTTGATCATTCAAGATGATTCTATGCTTTTAGAGAAATGGAAGCTTTTTTCTTTTTCAAAAAACTACCAATATTTAACCGGCTTATTCAATTTTGGCAAAGCGAGACGATTTCTGCTTCAAAAGGGCATGCCGGCGCATGTTTTAACGCGGAATAAAAACTGGCCTCGTTTGCTGAATTTGATCCAGTGTGAAGCACATAGAGACATCTTGATAGATAATTTACGCTTATTAGTGCAAAAACTAACTAGATGAGATTCAAGGATCGTTCTCATATTCATACTAAAAGGGGATTCATGGAATTCTGGCTTTTCTCTATGTTGAGTTCGGAATGATATATAGAATCCTTTCTTATAATACGCTCATTAATTTGTATATTGTATGAATTTGCAGTCATAAGGTGGCTTCTGAATGAATTCTCATATTCTAAATATCGCCGTTGGAATAGACAAGCGCAGTGGATGGCATAAGACGTTTGTTGAAGCATTAGATATCAAAGCTCGTCAAGGTCATCGTCTGCAATACAATGTTGTTGATATTGACAGTCATAACTGGATTCAAGATTTGGAATCCTACGATGTAATTCTGTGGAATCCTCATTGGATGGGACCTCAATCAGCTGGCCATTTTAAAGAAAAAATTTTTTTTATTGAGCAATTCATGGGGAAACTTGTTATTCCCAATTTTGCTACTATCTGGCATTTTGAAAGCAAAGTGGCCCAAAGTTATCTTTTTGAACATTTCAGAATTGTTTCACCCAAAACTACTGTAACTTTTGATTATTTTGATGCTAACGAGTGTTTGAGAGTTGCAAAAATGCCTTTGGTTTTCAAAAAATCCCATGGAGCTTCAAGTAGTAATGTACAACTGGTATCAGATAGAAAAAAGGCAAAACAGATTATTGATAAGATTTCTTGTCAGCAGTTATGGGATGAGGCCAAAAAACGTCATGCTTCAACTTTTGTAAGAATAATTGCTAATTTTTTTAAACCTTGGTTCTGGTCTAAGGTAAATCAAAAAAAAATGGGGAATGAAAGACTTGGGGTAATCTACTGGCAGGAGTTTATACCTGGGAATAACGCTGATTTAAGATTAACGGTCATAGGAGATAAATATGCAATTGGCTTTTGGCGGAATAATCGTCCAAATGATTTTAGGGCCAGTGGAAGTGGGCGTATTGATTATCAAAGAGAAATTCCCCATGAGGTGATTCACTACTGTTTAAAAATTAATAGAGAATTAGGATTTGACTCAATGGCTTACGATTTGCTTTTTACTAATGACCGTTTCGTGATCGTTGAAATGTCTTATAGTTATATCGATAGAGCTGTTTATGATGCCAAAGGATATTTTGAGTTGTTACCGGGTGGCAAGCTCGATTTTCACAAAGGGAATATCTGGCCACAGATGCTTTGGATAGAATGGGCGCTGCATAGAGCTGAATTAAAAAATTTTTCAAAAGAAATAAAAATAAATTAAATAAAGTTAACCTTATAATCCTACGACGACATTTCGCTCAGTGCGGCTATCTCTTCGACCTTCCTTTTTCGATGCGACTGATAAGCAAGGTGATTCTTGTACTGAATCCATCGCACCATTTCCAGCGCTTTATCCATGTCGAAAGTCCTCAAGGGCAAAACCACCTCCAAGAAAATCCTAAGCTGCGAGAGCGTAGTGGTACAAATTATGCGTATCGATGATATCAGATCAGTTAATCCCATGTTTACCACTTCATTTCAATAACTTATTGATATGATTACTTTTTCGGTTTTGTCATAAGGATTTACGCCGAAGAATTTTAAAATAAATTTGATTAAAAATCAGTCAGTTACAAATTTAAATGCCGCAAGCGGTAAAGACAGGGTTAATGGTGGAATGTGATTAAGAATACTAATTTTATAGATGAGGTAAATGTAATGAAAAGAAAATGCTTTTGGGCTTTGTTGTTTGTATTCTCTTATGTGGTGACATCTCTTGCGGTCCAACAGGTTGCATGGTCTGCAATTGATATATGTGTTGCTCCCAGTGGCTCGGATACAGAAGGTGACGGCTCCATGGAAAAGCCATACCGTTCACTGGCATATGCGGTATCGAAAGCATCATCAGGGCAGACAGTTGGGCTTTTTGATGGAGATTATCATGAAGCCTCGATTGAAGTCCCACCTGGTGTATCCGTAACTTCTGTCTCTCAGGATGCAGGTAAGGTTATGATATATCCTAAGAGCGCTTATAGAAGAGGTACGCCTTTTATTAATTTTAAATCTGCCACTTTAAGCACTGCAGGAAACCAGTCGCTTTCTTACGTGACAGTCGATGGAGCAGTGGGGAGTACATATACAACAAGGGGGATTTTAGTACGAAACAGGAATGATGTAAGAATACACCATTGCACAATCAGAAATTTCATGGGTGGCAAAGGTAGTGGAGGTATTTTTATCGCATCGACAAAAATTGCGGTTACGGATGGTTTGTGGTGGGATTTTTGGCCTAAGGATTCTGGTCTTCTCGGGGACGATTCTAGTATCGACGCTGGTGTAAATAAACCTTGGCCTACTAATCCAGTAGAAAGATTTGAGTTAGATCATTGCAATATTATTCGTTGTGGAAACGGCAGCAATAATGGAAATGATACTGCAAACAGAGGTTCAGGTTGTGTGAATTTATATAATGTAAAAGATTCTACAATACATCACAACAACCTTGATAATTCAGATGTAGATGTATACTGCATCAGAGGTTGGGCCGGGTGCACAGCCTTTTTATGGAATGTGGATGTCTATAACAATATTATGAAAATGAAGCAATGGCCTGACAGAGCATCATTTATTGTTGAAACGTGGTTGCATAGAGGGGGATGTGAATTTTATAAAAACAAATTCAACGGAGGGTTATCTATTACTTACGGTAAGGAAACCGAAATACGAAACAATGTAGTGATAGCTGATCCTTATATTAGGGACTGTTGGGGGAAAAGTCCCTCCCTTGACACTTTAGGTATTGAGTTTACCCATCAGTCTTATAGCAATGCCTCTGGAAACTATATAGAAGGCTTTACACATGCCTGTATTTCCTCAGGCGTAACTAATATTGCTCGGAAAGATATTTTACACGATATATTAATAGCAAATAATATATGTGTGGCACCGACCAGATTTGGATTTACCGTTTCCGCTGTTGGTTCACGGGCCAAGGTAGATGGATTAAAGCTTTACAATAACACCATAGATGGTAAGGGAAGAATAAATTATAGTGGCATTCGGCTTTCCGCTGACAGTGGCGGTAGTCTCGTCAATATTGAAGCAGTTAATAATATAGTAATTGGAGTAGGCACATATGGAGGCCAGACTACTACAACTGAAGGTGGTACATATAGCAGTATTAGAATGAGTAACAATTTATTCTATAAAAATAAGTATAATTTTTGGTCAGGTGATTCCTCGGTCACAGGCACCTTAGTCCAGGATCCTAAGTTTGTAAGTAAAATAGGATCCGAAGGATACCAATTGCAGAGTAATTCTCCTGCCAGAAACGCAGGTGCCCATGTATCTCTATCCCATGATTTTGGTGGATATCAAAGCGCCATACCAAGTATGGGCGCTTGGTGGGGAGATGAAGTAGATTTGAGACCTCCATCTCCTACCAATGTTCAAGTCGAAAAGGGTGACAAATAGAGCGCTATTAGCCCGAGTTCCCTACTTATGGAATGAGTATTATGCCAATAACACCACAGCAGAAAGAGATGATGGGGTGAGATTCAGGGATGAGCAAGCTTGTAGATATCGAAGACATTACATAGTTTCTCTTGCAGTGGTGAGCGTTCAGACAAGACGTACTCAGCGCGAAATCGGCCCCGGGTCCGTGTAGGTTGAGATTGGTAGAGGTTGATGACCTCCTTTATACCGGTCAATTCTTCGAAGAGAGCTGGTATCGTGAGCTTGATGCCTGCTTCAGCTGCCTTTCGTTGAAGGAGGGAACTCAATGTCAGAGCAAGGACGCAATAGAAAGCATGAACCCGCAATTTCTGATCAGTCCAATGGAAAGTAGGGGAAAAGCTTACCCAGTGAGGGTCCTTCATTTGCTTGAAGGCACTTCGACATGAGATTGGGCCCTGATAAGCAGCATAGCAATAAGTGCTGTCCAGATCCGGATGTAAAGTGCATTCTCACTGGTTCCAACAAAGGTCTTGACCTTTAGATTTTGCTTCAAGGCCTTGAAAAAAAGCTCAATCTGCCATCGATCCTTATAGATAGATGATATGGTAGTTGCACCAAATCCAAGGTGATTAGTAAGGAGAACGATTTCCTGTCCTTTTTCCTTATCCCAGACAACTACTCTACGAAGTGTATAAGGACAATTTTTCTTGGCGTAGTAGCCTGTAAAACGGATAAGTTGATCAGCTAATATGTTTCGGTTTTTTTGGAAGAGGTTTCTGTTCAACAACCTCATAGTCGGCATCTTTCTTCAATCGTGTAACAAAAGATATCCCGCTATTTGTCCAGTGAGCGAATAGTTTGTAATCATTGTAACCTCAATCCATGGCCACAATAGACCCTGGAGCAAGAGGCATTTTTCGAGCAATTGTGACGTCATGTTTTTCCCGTTTGAGATATAGGCAAAGGTGGGCAGGTATCCATCATGATCCAGCAAGATATGGAGCTTAATGGCCCATTTGGTGCGAGGAAACTTAGCCCAAGGGAAAAGGGACAAACAAAGAGATATGGTGGAACTATCCAGGGAAAGAGTTTGTTCTTAAACCGAAATTTATGCTTTCCAGGCACAGCAGGATCAAAAATCGAGAATTATTGGCCAGGACGTGAATTTTGTCGCTCCTTGTTTCCTGACTCCATTCCAAAAAATCATCTCGGCTACGAATGCGAAATATACTGGAAGACCAAGACAGACATGCAATAGGCGTATCATTACATGGAGCCCTTTCTGATTGTTATTGGTGTGTGTTTCAAACTCCCCTATAATCGAAACGAAAGGACTCTTTAAGTCTAAAATATATGTTATTATAGGATAATAATGTCATTTTTTGCTTGAAAAGTATCTCCGAAAGTTGAGCTAAATATCTTCTCTTTTGTTTCTGATCTCGAATTTAGAGCGGTAAAAGTTGGGTTAGCTGCTTTTGTATGTTTGTTAACTGGTGATAATGAGAAGGTTTAAAAAAGGATCATTTTTATATGAGATTCCTTAACAAAACACTACCATACTATTTGTTTATTTTGTCTTATTTTTTGTTTTTTTGGCCTTCATATTATCCTGGGAAGCAGCTCTCTCTTTCTCTTGGTCCTGTCGATCTTTATCCTTTAGATATAAGCCTGTTAGTATTAGCAAGTAGTTGTATTTTGCTAATTATGAATTGGATAATAAAGCGTCAGACGTATGAATTGCGTCTAATATATTCTTCAGTATTTATTTGGGTAATAATTGCATTTTTTGTTTTTCTCCTTGCAAAATTTATTATTGAAGTACATTTTTCTATTTCCAATATTAGGAATTTTCTTGGATATTTTCTTGGATATTTATGGGTGATTTTTTTCCCTGTCTTTGTTGATAGTTATAAGAGTGTGCGATTAATAGTTATTATTGGCATGGTATTTTCTGTATATATATGCCTATTACATTTTTATAAGTTTGCATTATATGGATATATTCTACATGCTTTAGGTGGTACCTTTTTGCTATTTACCATTCCAATATTGTTTGCTGGCCTATTTAATTATGAGTATTTAAACATAAAGCTAGTGGTAGTTAGAATAGTCAATATGGCAATTTTGACTGCTATGTTTATGGCTGGCCATAGGAGTGCTTTTGTTGCATTAATTGCCTCTTTATTGGTCTTGCTGTATTTAAGAGGTTTTAAAATCATAAGAAAAGAAATTGTCTTGATGGTGCCCTTGTCGTTGGCCTTAATGGGATTGGTAACTTTGTATAATCCATCAATCGTTACTAAAGCCTTTGACAGGGCCTCGACTACTTTTGATTCTCAGCAAAAGACATATCAGGGTAGAATTTACAATAATTTTAAAATGATCAAAAGAAGTATGCGTCATCCGATCATAGGTTCCCCTTTTATAGAAAAAAAGACCGGGGTTTATGAACCAGTAAAAATAAAGTCAGGTAATATCACGTACACAAGTACCGAAGCTTTGATAGTACCTCACAACATAATAATAGCATGGTTATTATATTACGGTATAATTGGTTTGCTTTTAGGTCTTGCAGTCATAGGCACGTCTTTTTTGGTGTTTTTCAAATTTCTAAAAAAATACAAAGGGCAAACTCAGAAATTTAACTGGGGGGTCTCGATGTTATGCGCCTGGATATTCAATTTGGTCTTTGCTCTATGTAATGCATTAGGCAGAGGGGAATTCCATATTCTTTTTATGTATTTCCCAGTTATCCTTCTACTTTCAGTCGAAGGTGTTTTACAAAGATCAACAGTGAGTGGCGACAGATAGGGTGCCTCTAAATAGATGTTCTGACGTAGAACCAAATTATTATGCCCCATTCAGCTTCATTAATTCTGCATTGTCAGGTACTTCGGAATTGCAGCGGATAATGCTGTCTTGTAAGAACCTGATCAACGACAATTATTTCTCCCGAATGGGCCTGTTGTTTACCAAGAAATGGTATTTCTCAGTAATTTCCGGTTAGGTTCTTGCATGTAACCGTTTTCTTTTTCTTCGTTTTTGTTTGTTGGAGTTTGTTGTCTGCATCTGTGACGCACGGAGTTCATTTTGTATCGTATTTCTCAGTTCTCTGA
>Ga0307990_1001833_pt1 | contig 17554 bp, 9 predicted proteins | sample EllFjometagen129_FD_203168 | JGI IMG/M metagenome (GOLD analysis project Ga0307990, IMG submission 203168) | Marine microbial communities from Ellis Fjord, Antarctic Ocean - #129 | ecosystem: Environmental > Aquatic > Marine > Unclassified | place: Southern Ocean | collected 2014-10-08
TTAACACCTGTTTATCATATTCATAAAAATACAAGTCCATTGCACAATAAAATTGATTTAAATATTAAGGCAGATTCTATTTCTGATAGTTTAACAAGTAAACTTCTTATTGCTCATTTAACAAAAAGGAATAAAATAATATCGTATGGCGGGAAATTTTCTGAAGGAAGCATTACTGCCCAAATTGATAAATTTGGAAGATACTTTGTACTAATAGACACTATTCCGCCAAGAATTAGTTCACAAGATATTTTTGAAGGTGCAAAATTTGAAAATGACAAAAATATCAGTTTAAAAATAACAGATAACTTGTCAGGTATTGTATCGTACAATGGATTTATTGACGAAAGATGGATTCTTTTTGAATTTGAACCAAAACAAAATTTAATTATTTATAACTTTGACGACAAAATTGAGAAAACCGAGGAAAAACACAAGTTTTTATTAAAAGTAAAAGACGAAAGAGGTAATACATCAATTTTTAAGACATATTTTTATTATTAGAAAATGGAAAATTCTTACAATGTAATTGGAGTAATGTCAGGAAGTTCGTTAGACGGATTGGATATTTGTCATGTAAACTTTGTTAAAAACGGCGATTGGGAATTTAATTTTATTAAAGGCGACACATATCCTTATTCTTCTTACTGGAAAAAGAAACTTATTGATGCTCCAAATATTACAACTATAGAATTTTTACAACTACATAAAGAATACGGCACTTTTATTGGCGAAAGAATATTGGACTTTACCAATGATTGTACTGAAGAAACAGATCTTATATCATCGCACGGACACACAATATTTCATCAACCCGATAAAGGATTAACTTTTCAAATTGGCGATGGATATTCTATTGCTGCCAAAACAAATAAAACAGTTGTTTCAGATCTAAGGTCGATGGATGTTGCCCTTGGCGGACAAGGAGCACCAATGGTGCCAGTTGGCGATATGTTTTTATTTGGCAAATACGATTACTGTTTAAACCTTGGCGGATTTGCAAATATTTCATACGATATGAACGGTACTCGCTACGCATTTGATATTTGCCCTGTTAACATTGTAATAAATCATTATGCCAATGAAATGAAAATGGAATATGATACCGATGGCAAAATTGCACAAAGCGGAAGAATATCTACTCCATTATTAAAAGAACTTAACAGCTTAAGATATTATAAAACATTATCGCCAAAATCGCTTGGCAGAGAATGGGTTTCTGCAAAATTTATTCCTATTGTAGAAAAATATAAACTTGACCTTAAAGACAAACTAAGAACTATTTGCGAACATATTGCAATACAAATAACTTTATCTACCACATTCAAAAAAGACAGCAACATTTTATTAACAGGTGGAGGTGCTTACAACAGATTTTTAATTAAACTTATTCGCAAAAGAATAAATCATACCATAATAATTCCCGATGAAAATATTATTGATTTTAAAGAAGCTATAATATTTGCATTTCTCGGCTTATTAAGAATCAGAGACGAAAATAATAGCCTTGCATCTGTAACCGGAGCTAAAAAGGATAGTATTTGCGGGATTACTCACAAAACATAAGTCCTGAACTCAATATTTCTGAGGTCTGAAATCATTTCTCAGGAGTAAACTCCTCATCAATAAATTTAATACCGTATTCTTCCAGTTCCTCAAGTATTGGCATATATAAATTTGGAGTAACAGGTCTGTGTACTCCACTTATATTTATCTTGCCTGTTAATAAAAGTTTTGTAGCTATTGCAACAGGTGTTCCAACAGTAATTGACATTGCAGTATTCATTGTATCTTTACCTTTAACAACCAAAGAAGAACGAATTCCTTTTTTCTGTCCATTAAGTTCATATTCAAAATCGTGTTGCATTACAATCATATCCTTATCACCCGGCTCTAAAGCCCATTTTTCTTCAAGCAAATGTTGTAATATTTTTGCAGGAGTAGCTCTTTTAATACCTATTGCTTTTTCCTCAAAAACACCTAACCAGGCAAGTTTTTCCATTATTACACATTGCTCGGAAATATTAAGATATTGTGCCAGTTTTTCTTCAACAAACATTGTGAGATGATATCTTAAAAATGAATTTATGAATTCTCTGTATGTCAAAGTTTCAGAATTTTCAATAACGTATGTATCATCAGTTGCTCCTAATCGCACAAAAACATTCCATGCTTCACAAAACCCGGGTCTTCTCAATGTTCCTCTAAACATTGTAGGAATATCTTCTAATCCATATACTTCTCTGTACGATAATGAGTCTCTGTTTGGGTATATTTCAAATTCACCCATATCTAAAACCGTTGTTTGTTGCACTCTGTTAAATAGCTGATTATAAGGGATGTATTTATGCCAGCCATTTCTGATAAACATTGCTGTTCCCTTCCCTGCCATTACAACATTTCTTGGATTCCATGTAAATTTATAATTCCACGGATTATTATCATATTCAGGTGCAACTAATCCGCCGGTACTCGATTTAAAAGATAATATTTTACCACCCCTTGCTCTTATTCCATCAATAACTTTCATTGCCGACATGTGGTCAATACCGGGGTCAACACCTAATTCATTTAATAATGCAATTCCCTTTTTCTTAGCATCTTTATTTAATGATTTCATTTCTTCCGAAACATAAGAGGCCGTTACCATATTGGTGCCGGTTTTCACACAATCCTGTACTACCAAATTATGAAACCTTGCAGGTAACATTGATATTACAATATCAGAACTTTTAATTTCAGATAAACGTTGTTTTTCATCAAAAACATCAAATTTTAATGCTACACCATTAGGATGCCCGTCTATTTTTTTCTTTATTGTTTCAACATCAATATCACCAATAATTACTTTCCAGTTATATTCTGCAGATTTGTTAAGTAAATATTTTATCAAGCTAGTTGCCGATAAACCTGAACCTAATAAAAGAATTTTTTTCATTATAAGTAGTTATAATTATATGATAAAATAAAATAAAACATATATTGTAAAGGAAACCCTAAAACAATTACTGTCAAAATTATTATTAATTTATTTTTTAAAAAAGACTGTAAAACATGAATGTTTTATACAAATTGGTATGGTTTATTAATTTATACTGTAACCGTCTACAAGGCGAATAAAGAACGCGGCATAATCAATTTATTAAGAAAGCGTTAAATTAACAATTTGCAATTTTATAAATAACAATATGCTTATTAACTAAAAACAGATTTTAGGCTAATATTTAGCATTCAATATTTTTGAGGTTAAAATTCTGTGAGTTTTTCTTGCAGAATTTTTTTAAAACTTAAATTGTATGCTCATTCTAAATCCTATTTTTGAAATATCGGGATGGTCTAAATAAGAAAACCTTTGAATTACATCAAATCGAAGTAAACGAAAAATATTTTCCACACCTATTCCTGCTTCAAAATATGGTTTTAACATATTTAATTTATTTGGATTATCAAAAGTGTACATTCCATCAAAAAAAGGCATCACTTCTTTATTTTCATCACTTAAAATCCCAACTACACCTTTACCCCAAATAATTTCACGCCATTTCAGCCTTCTAAACAAAGGTATCTTGTTAAAGAAAAAACCTTCAAAATAATGCGAATAATATAAGCTTAAATATTTATCACTAATAAATTCATAATAATTCATCATATTAAATGAATATTTATCGAAAGAATACGTTTCATTTCCTTCGTGTAATTTTAATAATGGAAAAGGTAATCTACCACTTATAATACCACCATTAATAATATAACGCGAATAACCAAAAGGATATATATTAAACCAATCTTCAATATTTATTTCAAATTTTTGATAATTAAACTCACTATTAAAAACATCTTTTACTCCATAAGTATAAAAGAAATTAATTATAGGATAAATTGTTCCAAGACTTACTCTTTCAAATTCACCCATTACAAACTTTTCGTTATATGCAAAACGAGTTCGTAGTGTAATATCAAAAGTAGTTAATGTGCTATGTTCAGAATATTCATCTCCATTTTTTATTATAAAAGTTTCTATTTGTGGTATTGGATAAATATCGCGGTAATTAAAAATTATATGATTTGAAAATCCATTAAACCATTCATGTTCATAATGGCATCTTATTTCCTCAAGCATCGAAAGTTTATCATTAGGACTTCGTCTTAATACAGAAGACATAATATTGTCTTCACGATAAGCTCTAGAGCTTTGGCCCAACTGCTCTGTATCATATTTATATAAAGTTCCAAAACCTCGCCTCGGATTTTTTTTAAAAAGATAAATAAAATTCCCTCCGTATTTTATTTTTTCATCTTCAGTTCCATAAGCAACATAAATTTCAGGCATTATTTTGGTGCTAAACTGATTACTTGTTCTGCCACCAACTCGAAAACGATGTCCTTCAACAAGATTATGACTGTAAACAGTAAAATAAGGACCTAATTCAACATTCCCCCAAACATAATAACCTGTTATTGCCATTGTAATAATATCATAATATGTTCTGAATGCAGGTAAATTTTTTATTGTATCAACAAGATGATATATCTGCTCCTCTTTTTCGGTTAATTCTTCATGCCTCGATTTATTCCAAAAAGCAGTATCCTTTTTATTTGCATCATCAAGGACAGATATATTCCCAATATTTTCAAAAAATCTTTCACCTGGAGCCTGATTAATAATAAAATTTTTATATGTTGTTGTTTTGCGTCCAAAAAAGCCAAGTGCATATTTTGGATCTTCAACTGCGTTAAAATCAACAACAACAATATTGTTGGTAATCATCCAAACACTATCTTTTACTTCATCAAATTCCTGTTTAATTTCAAGATGATTTATAAAATTTATATTTACAAGTTCATCAATACATAATTCTATTTTTTTTATTGCAAAAGAAGTATCGGCTACCCAAAAATTACCATTAAACACATATTCTTGTTTAATTCTTGGTTGAAAAACCATCTGATAACACCAGTTATTATCAATAAAAGCACTATCAACAAGAAAATACTTGTAAAAAACCCTGCCGGTATTTGATATTGGACTAATAAACCCTTTTCCAAACAAATCCATATAGTTTTGATATATATTTACCTGAACATACATATTGCCAAGAAACTGCTGAATACTTTCATTATCAATTCCCGATACCTGGGTTGCTTTAATTATTTCTTTTTCAAGTTTTGGATTTTTTCTATAATAATAATCGGATAAAGATTCTATAAGAAAAACAGGGAGATATGGTTTCCCGTTAACTATTGAAGTATCCATAAAATCAAAAATAAATTTGAAAGGCTTTAACACTCTTCTATTCTGAAATTTCTCCGAAACATTATTTATATCAAATTGAACCTTATTATATGTTTCATATTGATACGATTCTAATTTGTCATAATTATTGTATTTTTTGTGTTTAATTATTTGATTAAATAATTTTATTGCGGGGTCATTATTTTTATCTCTTTTTCTTGCTGAAACAACAACTTCTCCAAGCTCTAATGAGATAGGTTCAATTTGAATGTTTAGTGTTTGAAATTTATTTCTAACCACCTTTTTTCTAACTTGCTTATATCCTAAACAAGAAATAACAATAGAATCAACAGATAGTTTTGTTTCAATTTTATAATTGCCATTAAAATCTGTAATTGTTCCAACCCGAGTTCCTTTAAAAGTAATATTTACAAAAGGTACAATTTCTTGAGTTTTCAAATCAGTAATTTGCCCAATTATTTTTGTATATTGAGCATTTGAATCTATGCAAAACAAAAAAAATAAGAATATTAAAAATAAAATGAATTTTACTTTTACATTTATCATAGTCGCAAATTTACTAAATAAGAAATTAACTCAATGCAATTCTTTCTGACTATTTAGAGTCAGGGCAAAACAACAAACGACAAACTTTTAAAGCCTGTAAATGGGCATTAATTTTTTAATATTTAACAAATTAACACACAATAAAAGCTCTTTTAATTCAATGGCTATAACAAATATCAATCAAATTTACTATATAAATATTAGGAAATACTCTATTAATGTTGTAATTTAGTAGCATTATTTTTTTAATCTTTTTTATTTTAGTCATAAATTTCCTGCTATGAAAAGAATAATCCTATCACTAATTTTTATTTCATTAATTTTTTCAATAAACAGTTTTGCCCAAAAAATATCAGAACAAGATAAAGCTGTAAATGAGATTAATGACAGAGGAGAAGTTAATATTAAATTTGAATTAAACAGTCCTCAACTTATTTTTGAGTTGTCTAAAAAAATGTCTATTGAAGATATTATTGGCAATGAAATAACCGCAAATTTAAACTTACGGGAATTTCAAAACTTTTTAGAATATGGAATTGCATTTCAAATTATAGATAGACCTTCTGCCCCTAAAACAACTGTTGCTACAACTGTTGCAGAAATGGCTAGTTGGGACAGATTTGCATCTTATGATGTTTTAAATACAATGATGAACCAATTTGAAACTGATTATCCAAATATTTGCAGAATCGAAAATATTGGAAATTCAACTGATGGCAGACAAATGCTTGTAGCAAAAATCTCCGATAATGTTGATACAGATGAAGACGAGCCTGAGTTTCTATACACAGGAAATATGCATGGAGATGAGATTGTTGCCTATGCTTTATTCTTCCAATTAATAGATTACATGCTGTCAAATTATGGTTCAGATCCTCAAATAACAAATTTAATAAACAATGTTGAAATCTGGATAAATCCTTGTTCTAATCCTGATGGTTTATACAATGGAGGAAATGATAATGTAAGTAGTTCTACTCGTAGAAATGCACAAAATATTGACCTTAACAGGAATTACCCGAGTATGACCGACGGACTACATCCCGACGGTGAAATTTGGGGCACAGAAACCATTCATTTTATGAACTTTGCCGATGCTCATGATTTTGTTATGTCAGCAAATTCACATAGTGGTGCAGAAGTTTTAAATTATCCTTGGGACCATTGGACTTCTGGTGTAAATGCTCATGCTGATGACAATTGGTGGCAATATGTTTCAAATATATATGCTACTCTCGCCCAAGCTGACGCTGCTACAGTTGGAATGCCAAGCTATTTAACAGGTGTATCATCAAACGGTTACACTGAAGGTGGCGACTGGTATGTAATAACAGGCAGCAGGCAAGATTGGATGATGTATTATAAAAATTGCAGAGAAAATACTTTTGAATGGTCAAATACAAAACTAATAGCTGCTTCAACACTTCCAAATTACTGGACAGCAAATAAACAGGCAATGTTAGATTATATGGATGAAGTTCTTTATGGAATTAGAGGAATAATTACTGATGGATGCACTGGACAACCAATGATTGCAAAAGTTGAAATTATTGGTCACGATGAAGATAACTCTGAAGTATATTCATCCTTACCAATCGGAAATTATCATCGTCCAATATTAGCAGGAACCTATAATGTTACCTATTCGGCTGCCGGTTATGTATCTCAAACAATTAATGGAATAACAGTAACAAACGGAAATACTGTTATTCAAAATATTACTTTAATGCCCGATGCTAATATTACTGCCAATTTTTCTGCAAATGAAACTACATCTTGTAACGGAACAATTGATTTTACTTGTTTAACATCCGGCGCAGATTCATGGTCTTGGGATTTTGGAGATTCAGGCACATCAACAGATGAAAACCCAACGCATAATTATGCTGCAAATGGCACATATACTGTAACTTTAACTGTTACAAATTGTGGTGGTATTAATTCTGACAGCGAAGTTAAAACAAATTATATAACAATTAATGCTCCTGCAGCACCAACCACTACAAGCGGTTCAAGATGCGGTACAGGCACTGTTGACTTATCTGCATCAGGTAGTGGTGGCGATCTTGATTGGTACGATGTACCAAGTGGCGGTAGTTTACTTTATACAGGCACTAATTATACAACACCCAGCTTGTCATCAACTACAACATATTATGTAACAAACCATCTTGTCAATATCGGTTCATCTCAATATGTTGGGAAAACCGATAATGCAGGAACCGGAGGAAATCATACAACATCAGGATATGGACTATATTTTGACGTATTACAAAATATGCAACTTGCATCTATATATGTATATGCCTCAGTCGCAGGAGATAGGAATATTCAAATATTAGATGGCAGTAGTGCTGTTATTTATGACCAAAACATTACAATACCTGATGGGGAAAGCAGAATTACAATAGATATTGATTTACCTCCGGGAACAGATTATACTCTTAAATGCAACTCAACACCAAATTTATATCGTGATGGAGGATTCGGTGCCCCTGACCTTCCATATCCTTATGAAATTAGCGGACTTATTAGTATTACAGGTAATCCAGCTAATGATGTTTCATATTACTATTATTTTTACGACTGGGAAGTTAAAGAAATATCTGATTGTTCAAGTGCAAGAACTCCTGTAACTGCAACAATTGAATCGGAACTGCCTGTAAGCGTTTCTGTTTCTGTAGCAGAAGACACTATTTGTGTTGGTGGTACTGCAATATTCTCTGCTGCTCCAACTAATGGAGGAACATCACCAAACTACGAATGGTTTGTTAATGGTAGTTCAGAACAAAATGGTGGAAGCAATTCATTCTCAACATCAACAATAAATGAAGGAGACATTATTACTTGTGAATTAACTTCATCTGAAAGTTGTAATGACGGACCGGCAACTTCTAACAGCGTAACAATACACACAACTACAGGTCTTGCTGTTAGCGTAAGTGTTTCTGCATCATCAAGTACAATTTGTCTTGGTGAAAATGTTACATTTACTGCAAGTCCAACAAACGGGGGAACATTACCTGATTATGAATGGTTTGTTAATAGTTCGTCTGTACAAACAGGAAGCAGTAATACTTATGCTACCACATTACTTGCTGATGGTGACATTGTAAGTTGTATTCTTACTTCATCTGAAAACTGTAATGATGGACCAACTTCATCAAATAATATAACAATGACAGTTCTTGCAGGTGTACCTGTTGGTATAAGTATTGATGCTTCTGTTGCAACAATTTGCACAGGAGACAATATTGATTTTACAGCAACACCAACAAATGGAGGCACAACACCAAATTACGAATGGTTTGTTAATGGTTCTTCTGTACAATCAGGCAGCAACGACACATATTCAACTACAGTTCTCGCTGATGGCGATATTGTTACATGCGAAATAACATCCTCTGAATTTTGTGTTACAGGTAATCCTGCTACATCAAATTCTATTACAATGACAGTTAGTTCCAGTTTGCCTGTATCAAATAGTGTTTCCGGCAATACCAACTTCTGTGCAGGCGATAATGTAATTATTACTGCTACTACAACAAATGAAGGTACAACACCAATTTACGAATGGTTTGTTAATGGCTCATCGGTTCAAACAGGGACTAATGATACATATTCATCAGCTTCTTTTAACGATGGCGATGAGATATATTGCATAGTAACTTCATCATTAAGTTGTGCAACTGCAAACCCTGCAACATCCAACACATTAACAATGACAGTTAGCACAAGCTTACCTGTTTCATTAAATGTTTCAGGCAGCAACCCAATTTGTGATGGTGAAAGTGTTATATATACCGCAACACCAACAAACGGAGGTGCAACACCAAATTATGAATGGTTTGTTAATGGCATATCTGTACAAACAGGAACAAACGACACTTACACTTCATCCGGTTTTATTGATAATGATATTATTTCTTGTGTGATAACTTCATCTGCATCATGTGCAACAGGTAATCCTGCTACATCAAACAGCATTATTATTAATGTTAATGCCAACTTGCCTGTAAATGTGAATATTATGGCAGATGTTAACCCAATTTGTGCAGACGATAATGTAATATTTACTGCAAATCCATTAAATGGTGGTACTACACCTGTATATCAATGGCAGGTTAATGGCTCTGATGTAGGAACTAACAGTTCTACATATTCATCAACAACATTAAGTAATGGTGATTTTGTTTCATGTATCCTAACATCATCAGAAACATGTATTGCTGGGAGTCCTGCATCATCAAACAATATTATTATGAATGTTGACGATGTTCCTGTTGCAGATTTTACATATGTTGATAACGAACTTATTGTTAGTTTTACAAATACATCTGTTGACGCAACAACTTATATGTGGTATTTTGGTGATGGCAATTCTACAAACATGCCTGATCCTACACATGTGTATCCCGGTGTAGGCTTATATACTGTTATGCTAATTGCAAGTAATAATTGTGGCAGCGACACAACAACTATTGATATTAATATTATTATTGATAATATTAAAGATATTAATCTTAATAACAGTCTATCAATATTCCCAAATCCAACAACCGGAGAACTTAATATTGTATTTGAAACTTATAATAATACCAATATAAACCTTGAAATACACAGCATACTCGGGAAACTTATTACAAACAGAACTATTAAAAATGCTTTTGGTAAGTATAATGAAGTATTTGATATGAGCATTTACGATAAAGGTATTTATCTTCTTATAATTAATACAGATAATAGCAGAACTGTTAAAAAGATTGTGCTTGAATAGGGTTGTTTGAATTCGCACAGCTACCGCAAACGCCCTCGCTTGTGGTACTTTTAAAAATAAACATTATTAATAGATGAAAACAAAAACAGTTTTAATATTATGTATTAGTATTCTAATTTTTGGATGTAAATCAAGTGAAACAAAAATACAAAACTTAGATAAAGAAAATAATAATGAAGTTATTAATACCAAAACGACGGTTAACAGAAAAGATGACAATGCTGCAAACATAGAACAAATAAGAGGTCTTGCCTATGACAGAAAAGGAGGGGCAATAGTTGAGTGTAACTCCGTTCACTATTGGATACAAGGCAAAGATTATTGGGAAGACAAATATTTAAACAAAACAGTTATTGTTAGAGGAACAATTATTAAAAGAAATGATAATCCTGTATTTTTAGATACCGGTGAAATTAAAGTACAAGGAATTCCTGTAAAAACTGAAGAAGAACTTCAAACAATGAATAGCAGATTTTGGATTATCAATGCTGAAATTTCATTAGCTGACAAATAATTATGCCACAGCTAGTGTATTCTATGTAAAAAATAAAAATGCACAACAGAAAACTACCAACAAATCGAAATAAAATAATTAAAAGCAAGAACAGCAAAGTATCATCCGTTAAACCCGCATTATTCATTAGGAGGCTGTAAACAGCCGAACTAATGAATATATAAGGGTAACCCCGATTCCTGCCTGCCGGTTTACCTGCCTAAGGCATGGCAGGCAAGGTAGAAGAACACCAAAATAGTGAATGAAATGGAATCATTTTGGTAGTGATTCTTAATCGATTATGCAAAAGAAATAAATTCTTTTGCATAATTCGGGTTAAACCCTGATTGCAACAGGATATCCGCCTAAGGCGGATCGAACTGCTTACATTAGATTGGGTTAAATTAAATTGGAGATGTCAAATTGTTACCTGCAATTTTATATGATTTTTTTTGTATTTTACCTTTTATGTTATAATATTGTAATATGGAAATAACAAGAATTTTTGATTTACTTGATAGATACTCATCAAAATATGCTGATAAGCAAATTGCTTTTTCCGGAAAATACAATGGTGAGTGGAAAAATTTTAGTTCAAAAGAATATATTGAACAATCAAATTTGATAAGTTACGGTTTGCTTGCTCTTGGCTTTAACAAAGGAGATAAGATAGCTACTGTTTTTACAAATAACCTACCCGAATGGAATTTTCTTGATATGGGAATATTACAGGCGGGCATGATTCATGTGCCAATATATCCCACAATTAGCGATGAAGACCATAGCTATATTTTAAAACATTCTGACACAAAATTAATTTTCATATCAGATAAAGTAACATATAAAAAACTTAAACCTATTGCTGATAATACTCCGGATATTAAAAATATATATACAATAAATGATATTGAAGATGCAGTAAATTGGAACAAAGTAATTGATCTGGGAAAAGAAAACAAAGAAAAATACAAAAAAGAAATTGAAAAAATAAAAACAGATATTAAACCCAACGATTTAGCCACAATTATTTATACATCCGGAACCACGGGTAGCCCCAAAGGAGTAATGTTGTCGCACAAAAACCTTGTAAGCAATGCTTTGGAAACCGCAAAATTGCTTCCCGTAGATTCACACGAAAGAGTATTAAGCTTTTTGCCTCTTTGTCATGTTTATGAAAGAATGTTGTGTTATAATTTTCAATCAAAAGGTATAAGTATTCACTATGCCGAAAGCATGGCAACAATTGTCAACGATTTAAAAGATGTTAAACCACAGGCATTTTCTACTGTCCCACGTTTACTTGAAAAAGTTTTTGATGCAATTATGATCAAGGGTAAAAGTTTAAAGGGTATTAAGCGTAAACTATTCTTTTGGGCAGTTGATTTGGGATTAAAATTTAATCTGCGAAAAGGCAATTCTGCAATGTATAATTTTAAATTATCAATAGCCAGAAAACTAATATTTAATAAGTGGAAAGCTGCCCTTGGAGGTAATGTTAAAGTAATAATTTCGGGTGGTAGTTCTTTGCAACCAAGACTTGCACGGGTTTTTTGGGCTGCAGATATCCCAACTCTTGAGGGTTATGGATTAACAGAAACATCTCCGGTAATAGCAGTAAATAATTACGATTGGCCAAATCAAAAAATTGGTACTGTTGGTCTGATTCTTAATGGAGTGGCTGTGAAAATTGCTGAAGATGGTGAGATACTATGTAAAGGGCCTAATATAATGTTAGGTTATTACAAAGATGAAGAAGCAACAAAATTAATTATTGACGAAGACGGTTGGTTACATACCGGAGATATCGGTACAATGGATGAAGATATATTTTTAAAAATAACAGACCGTAAAAAAGAAATTTTTAAAACTGCGGCCGGAAAATATGTTGCTCCGCAGGTAATGGAAAATAAGTTAAAAGAATCAATATTTATTGAGCAGGTAATGGTAGTTGGCGAAGATGAAAAATTTGTTAGTGCACTTATTTCTCCAAATTTTCAGTATCTGCATGATTGGTGTACACGACGAAAACTACGTTTTAGAGATAACACAGAATTATTAAAATTGCCGGAAGTAATGAAACAATATCAAGAAGAAGTTAAAAACTTTAATAAAAACTTTGGGCAAATAGAGCAAATTAACAGATTTCGACTTGTACGTGAAGAGTGGACAACACAAACCGGTGAGCTTTCCCCAACACTTAAACTTAAACGTAAAGTTATATACAAAAAATATGACCACATTTTACGAGAAGTATATAATTATGCCAAAGGAGAAGCAAATAGAGCTGATAAATCGAAAAAAGGGTCGGATTAATCTGTACCCGGAATTCAGTATTTCTTAAAATTTCTACGATAACAATCACAAGTATGTGTTAACTTGTCTTCAATATTGCTATGGTGTATTCCAATATATTTTTATAACGAAAATAATAAATATCGAATGTCAAATGAAAAATATTAAAGTGTTATATAAAAGATTAGAATCCTTATCATGCATTTACACTAACAACTATGCAAACACTTCTCTTGCTTTATCTATCAGAGTATGTAATTTTTTAAAATCAGCTTTATTTAATATCAATTGCGATTCTTCTTCGTTACTCAGTTTAATATACATCAACCACTTTTTATCTTTTTTAAACCAAAATGCACCGACAATAAATCCCTCGCTACTTGTAAACAAAAATTCGGTATAATTTCCGGGAGGCTTAAGTGTATGTTTTTCAATAATTGAGTTCATAGAAAAACTTAACTGTTCAGTTTCTTCTGCAGGTATATTTACATAAAAAACATAATCTTTTTTAGCAGGCGATAATTCTAATCTAATGGCGTAGTTAGAATAATTTTCAATAAGGTCAATATTTTCAATAACTCTTACCTTTAATATTCTTTTAAATTTTCCAATTTCATAATAAATTGATTGTGAAAATGAAAAACCTTCCTGAGTTTGTTCTTGCATGATTCTTTTTTTAAATTATTATACAAACCTATATAAATTTTTTATGCAAAAATACATAAAACCGCTTAACGATTAACAATATATTGAGATTATTTGAATTTGCGAAATAATTTTTCCTAAATATTTTCATGCCAAAATTATTTATGTTTTTTCTATTACAATTTATTTTTATTTCTGCATATTTATAATTGCTTTAAACTAAGCAAAATTATGAAAGCTTGCATTAATTATTGTCATTTATATGTTTTATAACATTTGCAAATTGTCGTAAAATTGCTTTAATTTTTTAAGAAAAAGTTTCAAAACTAAATTTAAATTATTATGAAAAAACAATTGCTGTTAATTATCGCTATTGCACTTATACAATGTATAAACTATGCCCAAACCAATGTATCCACAATGGATATTTCCGTTACCCCGATAATTGAAATTGATTCGGTAACAGGTCTTCAAATTGATACTACAATTGTGAAATTGAATGTGTCTTTCAAGGTGAAAAATGTGAATGAAGCTGAACACGCTTATATTTTGTTTGGTTCTGTCCATGATTTGGGAGATGTAAAAACGGTTGTAGCAGATTTTACTAATGTGGGAGGAAGTTATCAACTTTCTTACAATAGTATCAGTTATCCCATATCACAATATACTGCACAAGCAGAAATAACCCTCACCACAGACGAGGAAAATGATTATGATTTTATTACAATGTATGTAATAGATATAAACGGAATTGAATCAAATAGAATTTATTTTACAAAGTAATGTTTAACCATTTAAAATTTAAAGCCATGAAAACAATATTTGTTACAATATTAATCACCATTAGTTTAAATATTTTTTCGCAAAACGTATTTACAGTTACAAAAACTACAGACCCTGATCCGTTTGAACATCCGTATAATTTTATTGACAGTTTGTGTGACCCCGAAATGTATGGAACATTTCAATGGGCTATCAGGAAAGCAAATGATGCAGTTGGCTCAAGCACTATAGTTTTTGATATTCCTGGTGGTGGAATTCAGGAAATCTATCTTAATTATAGATTGCCTCAAATTCAAAACAAGCATAATGTCACAATAGATGGTAGTACACAATCGGGATATCAGTTTAAGCAACCAACTATTATAATTGATGGTGGCGATGTTATCCGTAGTTGTTTTAATGTTTATCGTTCAGATTATATCACAATAAAAGGACTACATATTAAGAATTTTTACGGAAGGGGTATTTTATTTACATGGATTCAAAATTCTACAATTACAGAAAATGTTATTAATCAAATAGTAAATAAAGAGAATGGTGGCAAAATAATTATTGGACGTGATGTATCTGGGATTAGTTTATATGGGTCAACATATAATTCTATTACACGAAATATAATAGGTACAGATGTGAATAATAATCTATTGGGATGTGATGGTTATGGTATATTATTGAATGCTTACATTACTAAAGATATGTATCTTGCCAGTAATTACAACAGAATAGGTGAAAATAATGTTCCAATTGGAAGTCCTGAAGATTATTATTCTAATGTTATTGCAAATTGTGGTAATGCAGGTATATTGATTGCTGGCAGAGGATTTCGCAATTTAATAACTAGGAACAATATATATGAAAATCCTATTGGAATTTCCTTGATTGGAGGGAATATATTCAAGCAACCTCCGGTAATTACACAATATGATAGTATAACAAATACACTAACCGGAACATCACAGGTAAATGATATTATTGAAATTTTTGGGAGTACAGGAGTTGAAAATGCAAATCAATATCTTAAAACAGTATCTGCCGATGGTAGCGGAAACTGGAATGCTATTATTATATCCAATAATTATGCTAATTGTATTGGTACAGCTACTGATGGAATGAATAATACTTCTGGATTTAGTAATTCTGTTTTTGTAGAAGTTATTGCTACAAAACTTATACCTGACGATTGCGGAGCAACTGATGTTGCTTTTGACCAAATACTAAGCGCAGAAAATGTTGGAAATAATCTTCAATATGAATTTTATGTATTTAACGGTTATTTAAGTTACAATGAAAGTATAATTAAAGATACAAATACATTTATCTTGAATGAATTTACAGGAATTAAGTTCAATACAAGTTACGATATAACTGTTCGAACTATTTTGGGAACTGATACAAGTGCGTGGGGGGATACTTGTATCGTAACAACATTTAAAGTTCCATTGACTCAATTAACAGATGAGTTTTGCAATAACAATTGGATTTTTCTAGATCAACAGATAGAAGCTGATGAAATTTCAGGAGCAACACAATATGAATTTATGGTATTAAATTTTAACACTGGTGAAACAGAAACTATTTTAAGTAATGATAATTTTATTTCATTAAACGATTTATCTATTACAGTTACTTATAACACCAAATATTTAGTTAGTGTACGACCTATAATTGGTGGAGTATTAACAAATTTTGGTGAAGAGTGTATAATAAAAACCATTCCACATGAGATAAATACTAATAAATATGTTAATGGGCAATTGTATGTAAAAATTAAAGAAACTATAGAAAAAGATATAAGATATAATGATAATGGTGTTTCTGGAAATTCTGTTAATGAAATTGATACTTTAATAACAAAATATGGAATACAAAAAATAGAGAAACTATTAAGGATTTTAGATATTCCGGGTTTGAGGAAGAATTATATTGTTAAATTTGATAGTATTGCATTAACAGATAGTATAATATATGATTTTCAAAATTTGTATTTTATTGAATATGTTGAAAAAGCACCTATTTTTAATTATTCATTAACACCTAATGATCAAAGTTTTAATAATCAATGGTATTTAGAGAAAATAATGGCTGAAGCCGCATGGGGAATTCAAGGGGATGCTTTAAATATTGTTATTGCTATAACAGATGGTGATTTTAATATAAATCATGAAGATTTAACAAACATTTGGCTTAATATGGATGAAGATGATTGGATAGATAATACTGATCCTGCAACAGGAAATGATATAGATGAAGATGGAAATACAATTTTTGATGATTATAAAGGTGCTGATGTTGGAGATTGGGATAATGATGTAAGTGATGTTAACTTTATACAGTTTGGGCATGGAACTCATGTAGCAGGTATTGCTGGTGCTACGACTAATAATTTTTTTGGAATTGCTTCAATAAGTGGAGGAGCACAATTAATGCTTATTAAAAATTCCGAGAACTCAAGTGGATGGACTCCTGCTTCAGCAGTTCGTAGTATAGAATATGCCATTGCTAAAGATGCAGATATTATAAATATGTCTTGGGGAACAGATTTATTAACGCCTGGTCAGATAACTAATTTATGGAATATTATACAAGATGCTGCTAATAATTATGATATTATTTTGGTTGCTGCTGCAGGCAATGGAGATTAAGAGTGTTCGGAAGATTCCTAGATTATAGAATGCTTTTTAAAGGACTGCTTTTCAACAAGTAATTAACAATTTGGCAAAAAATCCATGTAAAAATTCATTGTAAATTTTCAAATTATAAAAAT
>Ga0307990_1001834_pt1 | contig 17552 bp, 15 predicted proteins | sample EllFjometagen129_FD_203168 | JGI IMG/M metagenome (GOLD analysis project Ga0307990, IMG submission 203168) | Marine microbial communities from Ellis Fjord, Antarctic Ocean - #129 | ecosystem: Environmental > Aquatic > Marine > Unclassified | place: Southern Ocean | collected 2014-10-08
GGATAGACAAAAAAAGTGGCTGACGTGACCATCTATTTACAGTACTAATAATACTACGATTTATATAAATTAAGAATCTATCTATTATAGGGGGGTGTTAATGAAACTCACAATTGAAAAATCCGCACTGCTTGATGCGCTTCAAAAAGTTCAGTCCATCGTTGGACAACGCAGTACACTTCCCATCTTATCCAACGTCCTTCTCAAGGCCGAAGGGGATATGATCTCACTGATCACCACCGATATGGAGGTCTGTGTTAAAACAAACGCTCCGGCTGAAATCAGTGAGCCCGGGGGCACTACACTGCCCGCCCGCCGTTTTTTCAGCATTTGTCGTGAGCTGCCAACAGGACAGGTGGAAATAGAGGTGGATGCAAAAGATGTGGCCACGATTCGCAGTGGACCTTCTTTTTTCAAACTAGTTGGTCTGTCGCAGGAAGAATTTCCGCCCCTGCCCGAATTTGAAGAAAGCGCCGTTTACACAGTGGATCAGGTTGTGTTCCGTGAGATGCTCCAGAAGGTCACCTACGCCGCTTCTACGGACGAGACACGTTACATCCTCAATGGAGCTCTCTTGAGCTTTAAGGATGAAAAGCTGACGGTTGTGGCGACCGATGGCCGCCGGCTTGCGATGGTTGAGCAGGAAATCGAATTTTCTGAGGATGCACAGATGGATCTGGTGGTTCCGTCCAAAACGATTAATGAGCTGATCAAGACGCTGGGGGAAGAGGGCGCTCTTCGCATTCGCGTTTCTGCCACTCAGGTAGCTTTTGACTTTGATCAAATTTTGATTATTTCCAAATTGATTGAAGGAACCTATCCGAATTTCCAGCAGGTGATTCCGGCGCAGTGTGAGGAACGTGTGGCAATCGATCGCGAAACAATTCTGTTAGCTGTACGCCGTGTTTCGTTGCTTACAGATGATCAAACCGCTTCAATTAAACTCACATTTGGTCAAAATAAACTCGAACTGGTTACCAATAGTCCAGAAATTGGGGAAGCTCGCGAAACGATACCGGTTAAATATGATGGGAAAGAAATTTGCATCGCATTTAATCCTGGGTTTTTAATGGCTCCGCTTCGTCATCTGGATTCCGATGAGATCTTTTTTGAACTGTCGGATGAGTTGAGTCCAGGAGTGATTAAAACCAGTGTACCCTTCCTGTACGTATTGATGCCCATTCGGGTTACATAGGAGGAAGGATGGTTGCCCGACTAGGATTTGAACCTAGACAAGCAGATTCAGAGTCTGCTGTGCTACCGTTACACCATCGGGCAGGAAAGATGGAAAATAAGCCAGAGATTTGATCTCAGTGCAAGTAGGGAATAGATAAAAAGAATGAAGAGAACCGGACAAAGCCGGGTTGTCGGATTGCTGGGAGTCGGGTTTGATCATAAAGATGGACAGATTCGCATCACAAAGGCAGATGATTATAAGGTGATCATGGGATCCCATGATTCTCATCAAGCTCTTCAGAAAATCTGCTTTAAAATCAAAAAAGAGATCACGGCCTCCGGTCGAATATTAAGCGACTACACCCCAGAGGAATTTATGGAACTGGTCGGGACGCTTTATTGAAACAGAGTTTATTATGAAAATACTGTTTCTCACGAACAAACTTCCTCATTCCGAAGTCGTAGGTGGAAATCGGATCGTTTATCAACGCATTCGCTATCTAGCTAGAAAAGGAAATCAAATTGGGCTTATTTCTTATAAAACCGATGAAACGATAGAACAACAAAACACCCTTAAACAGTTTGTAAGTGATTTACATACTCTTCCAAAACCGCATCGAAATATAATAAAGAGAGCATTTCATGATTATATTGCGTTGAGTCGGCCAGCATTAATTTGGAAGCTTTATTCAAAAGAAATGATGAAGACCGTCGCGGATGTGGTGGAAAAAGGAAAATATGATGTGGTAGTCGCTGAATTTTCCGAAATGGGACAATTTCTTTTTAAAAACCCGGCGCTTTCTGCAGTGCACACCGTTATTTCCTGTCACCGTTGTATGACCGCTTCGTATGAGAAATACAGGGATATGAAAGAGGTTCGCTGGCGCCTGCATTTTAAAAGCCTGCCCCAGCTTATCGGTTTGCGGAAATATGAATTTGAAATGTACCGCAGTGCAGATCGTATTTTGGTGTTCACTTCACAGGATCGAGTGACCATGCAGTATTATGCACCGGATCTTGCAGTGTCTGTTTCCCCGTCTGGTGTGGATATTGAAGAACTACAGAACCATCCCCCGGTTCCTAAAGAACCTATTATTTTAATGACCGGCTACATGCATGATCCGGCTAACGAAGATGGAGTCGAGTGGTTTTTTAATAATGTTTGGCCAAATGTAAGAGAAAAACATCCGGAAGTTAAATTTTATATTGTCGGTGCCGACCCGAGCCCCCGCATAAAAAAAATAGAGGCAAAAGACCATCGGGTTATCGTTACCGGAATCGTAAAAGATCTTCGTCCATATCGAAATCGTGCCCGGGTATTTGTTTCTCCCGTTCGTTTAGGCTCCGGCATGCGAACCAAAGTTCTGGAAGCGATGGCATCGGGTCTACCCGTTGTTTCCACTTCTTTAGGAATGGAAGGAATCGAAGCACAAACAGGTGTTAATTGTTTCGTGGCGGATACACCGGAACTGTTTATTCAAAGTGTCGATTGGTTGCTTACCGATCGTGAATTGAGTGCACGAATGGCTCGTTATTCGCTAAAACTTATTCAAAATAAATATGCGCTCGAAATTGGACTTGAGCGGGTAGAGAAAATTTTAAAATCCGTCACGGAGGGATAAAAAATGTCAAACACAACCTGGATTCCTTTTGATCAACTCGAAGCCTTTATGGTCGATGTTTTTCAATCCATCGGCGTTCCGCAAGCCGATGCACACATTTGTGCCGATGTACTCATTAATTCCGATAAGCGCGGAATCGACTCGCACGGCATTGGTCGCCTCAAACCCATCTACTACGACCGCATTGTAGAAAAGAAAATCCAGCAGCCGGTCACAGAAATCGAAATTGTACGTGATAAAGGTGCTACCGCTGTTGTTGACGGTCATCACGGCATGGGCATGGTGGTTTCTAAACATTGTATGGAAATGGCCATTGAAAAAGCGCGCATCTATGGTTTGGGTATGGTTGTCGCCCGAAACTCCACTCATTACGGTTTTGCTGCCTACTATCCCATGATGGCTTGCCGTGCGGGTATGATTGGTCTCACCGGCACCAACGCCCGGCCGTCCATTGCCCCTACTCATGGTGTTGAAAACATGCTGGGCACCAATCCGCTCGTCTTCGGCATGCCCACCGACGATGACTTCCCTTTCACCAACGACTATGCCACATCTATCCTTCAGCGCGGAAAAATTGAACAATATGAACGTGAAGGAAAAGACTGTCCGCCCGGCCTCATCATCGACCGCAACGGACAAACTCAAACCGACTCAGTGCAGATTTTAAAGGATTTGGTTGCAGGAAAGGCTGCTCTCTCGCCTATCGGCGGCATCGACGAAGAAACCGGCGGACACAAAGGCTACGGCTTCGCCACCGTTGTCGAATTGCTTTCCGCTGCTCTGCAGCAGGGTTCTTACTTAAAAATGCTTAGCGGCCTCAGCCAAGACGGACAACCTAAACCTTATTCTCTTGGCCACTTCTTTATGGCTATCGATATCGACCACTTTTGTGACCTTGATGACTTTAAAAAAACCGCTGGCGATATTCTGCGTGCCCTGCGCAACTCACAAAAAGCGCCAGGCAAAGAACGCATCTACACTTGCGGTGAAAAAGAACACCTCGCCGGGATCGAACGGGCAGGGAAGGGCGCGCCAATTAATGAAGTGCTCCAGAAGCAACTCATTACTATGCGCGACGAACAGGGACTTTCGCAGCACACATTCTCATTTGAGTAAAAAAAGATGCTCAGCCATCCTGCTCGCAGCGCTATCGCATTGCGAACCGCTATCCTTTCCAATGGTTGGAAAAACGCATCAGTGATGAGATAAAAAATTTCCAAACCTTGGAAAAAAAATCTCGCATTTTTCTGCCCATTGTAAACAATAGGTTCTATTTTATTGAGGTATCTGTCGTGACGAAACGATAGAGAGAAGATGGATGGAATTGGAGAAATGGCACTACCGTTTACACAGAAGATATTGAAGGACTGGGCAGGATGGAAAGCCTTCCGCGACGGAAAAATTCTTTTTGATCGTGGTGTGGTGGAAAAGCTAGATTATAAACACCCGGTTATTTCTGGTCAGCTCGCGGTGGGAATTCGCGGAATGCGATGTAAATTTGAGCTGCTTGACGATGGATTTGTTGAAAACCGATGCCCCTGCCGTGATAATCAGGAAAAGGGTCTGATCTGCGCTCATATGGTCGCTTTGGGTCTCGAAGCGATCCGTCGCTACAGTGATCCTCAGCGCGAAGCCAAAGCAGCTGAAGAACAGCGCCGAGCTCTGCGGCAGCAGAGGTCTAATGATTCGCAATATATCAAACGCGTTCCAGAAACCCATCCAGATGCGATTCCCGCGTGGATACACATCACCCTCCAGCAAAGCTGGCACGATCAGGCGCGTGAAAGCGACGAAATATCTATTTGTTGTGCCGTTGAATTTAAGGATAACCGAATTCCGCTTAATGAAGTGCCGAAAGATATTCCACTTTCTTTCAGCAAGCGCGATGAAAACCTTTTGTTTGTGATCGAAGATATTTCGGAAGGCCCGGCCAAAGAAAAGCTGACAGTTAAAGCTGATGACTTCATTAATATTTTGCGGCTTCGCCGCGGCTTACCTCTTTATATCGAAGGAAACGAACCCGATCTAAAAGTGACCGCTAGCGTTATCCGAACCTTTATTGATATGTCGCTTGATGAAGAAACCGGTGAATTGATTCTCTCCATACATCCCATGAACGGTGCTCCCAACACCAGTCCGCTTTATATTGCGGGAAGTCGTACCGGCTGGATGTATGCCAACAGTCGCTTTTCCCAGCTCGAGCAGCTTTTACCCGGCCCGATGCGAGCAATCTATAAAAACAACATCCGCATCCCGCGCGGGGCGGTTCCGGCGTTCATGGAAAAAGAATTTACCATGCTCGTTAAAGCCATTCCGGTAGAAACACAGATTGCACCTGATCTTTTTTCATTGGCTCCGGCTACCCCTCGCTTCCGTCTTGTTGTTAGCGGAAGTCGCGCTTCGTTGTCCGCTAAGCTCTACGCCGAATACGGCGATGTGATTTTGCGTGCCGGCCGCGAAGAAGTCTCCGGCCACTTCGCCATTCCGGATCCCGATGATCTGCTGGGCTACCGCGTCCGCAATATGGACGCGGAAAAAAGCGCACTCGCAAAATTGGCCCCGGTCGGATTTCGCGGAACCCGTGGTGATGTACTCACCTCGATTGTCGGCGTGCGCGATGTGCTCAACTTCCTCGGCGGGGGTGTACCGAAGCTCCGCCGCTACGGCTGGCGCGTTGAGCTCGAAGGACGCGTTGCGCCCTACATGGACGAAGTCGACTACACCACCACCATTATCCATATCAATGAATCCTCCTCCGAAGGATTTTTTGAAGTTGGTTACGAATATGAAAATACCGGCGGGCAGAGTCTAACCGACGGGGAAATTCAGCGTGCGCTTAATATGGGCGATGCCTATATCGAAAAAAACGGACGCACCATTTTGCTCGATATTAACGCTATCGAAACCGCCCGTGAAGTGTTCGATGACTGCGCTTTTGGCGAGGGGGCCGGTGCTGGCACCTTCCGGATGAACAACATTTACGCCGCTTATGTCCAAACATCGCTCAACGCGCTCGATGGTGTGGATGTGGAAGCCGCGTCGGGCTGGATGAAAAAAGCGCAGACGCAGAGTCGTGCTGAAAAAGTAGAAGCGGAACCGCTGGGTGACGATCTGGAAAAAATCCTTCGCTCCTACCAGAAAGAAGGGGTTTATTGGCTCCGCTTTCTCGAGCGCAGCGGATTTTCCGGAATTCTCGCTGATGAAATGGGGCTGGGTAAAACTCTGCAAACACTCACCTGGCTTCAAATGAAGCGTCACGATAAAGAAGCCGTCGGCAAACCGGCCCTTATTGTTTGCCCGACCAGTTTGGTAGATAACTGGGGCGACGAGGTCGAAAAATTCACCCCGAACTTGAGCGTGCTTAAAATGCATGGCGCAGACCGACATGATCTCTGGGAGCAAGTCGCTGGTTGCAATTTGGTCGTCACCTCCTACGCATTACTTCGTCGAGATCTTAAAAAATATCTTGAATATGAATTTTCTGTTGCCGTGCTCGATGAAGCACAGCACATCAAAAACCGCACCACCCAGAATGCAAAGGCCGCCAAAAAAGTAAAAGCGGTGCATAAGTTGGTGCTTACCGGTACGCCGATTGAAAATAGTGTGGCCGACCTTTGGTCGATCATGGATTATTTGATGCCGGGCTATCTCAGCAATCACAAAGCGTTTCGTGAGCACTACGAACTGCCGATCAGCAGAGGGGGCCCAGACGCGGAACTTGCGCAGATCAAACTGCGCCGCAAACTTAATCCATTCCTGATGCGACGCCTCAAACGGGAAGTGGCCAAAGACCTTCCAGAAAAAATTCAGCGGGTGGCTAATTGTACACTCAGCAAAGACCAACACATGGTCTACAAACAGTTGCTTGAAAGTGCAAAAAGTAAAATCAACGACATGGTTGAAGAACAGGGCTTTAATAGATCCCGCATGCAGATTTTAAAAACGTTGCTACGCCTGCGCCAGACCTGCTGCCATCTGGATCTGCTTAAACTTCCAGATTTGAAAAGCGATTTTCCCTCCGCCAAAATGGAACTCTTTTTCGAACTGGTCGATGAAGCGGTCGACGGCGAACATCGTATTTTGGTTTTCAGCCAGTTTACCTCCATGCTCAGCATCCTGCGTCGCGAATTGGAAACGCGCGGCATGAAATACTGCTATCTCGACGGTGCCACAAAAAATCGTCAGGAGATGGTCAAGAAGTTCAACACCGATCGTTCCATCCCGATCTTCCTCATTAGCCTCAAAGCAGGCGGGTCCGGCCTCAACCTCACCGGCGCCGACATGGTTATTCACTACGACCCGTGGTGGAATCCCGCTGTGGAAGACCAGGCGACCGACCGCGCTCACCGCATCGGACAGAAAAACACCGTTTATAGCATTAAACTCATCACCAAAAACACGGTCGAAGAAAAAGTGCTCGCTATGCAACAGCGTAAAAAGAGCATCATCGACGCCACTCTCGAAAAAGAGGGCGACTTCACCCAGGCCCTCTCTTGGGTTGACGTGCAGGAACTGCTGTCATTGTAAGGTGGGGGTCGTGACCCCGCCATTGAGGAGAAAAAAATGATTTATCGCACCTACGGAAAGACAGGGCGGGATGTTTCAGCAATCGGTTTCGGCGGTATGCGTTTTCCGGATCCGCAAAACGTCGAAAAGAATGCGGAATTGGTGCTCTATGCACACAGTAAAGGCATCACCTATCTCGATACTGCGCCTTTTTATTGCGAAGACAAAAGTGAAGAGAGCATGGGCATAGCACTCCGCCAAATGAAGCGAGACTCCTTCACTATTTCCACCAAATGCGGCTCATCGGACGGAGAAGAATTGCGTACATCGCTGGAGCGCTCACTGGAGCGGTTGGGGGTCGATCAGATCGATTTTTTCAATATCTGGTGCCTTACATCGAAAGAAGATTGGGAACGTCGAAAAAGCGGTGGCGCGGTCGATACGCTGCTGAAAGCCCACGATGAAGGGTTGGTGAAACACGTTGTCTGCTCCACTCACATGACGCGTGGCGAAACCGCCGCGATGTTCAATGAGGGACTTTTTCAAGGGGTTACGCTCGGTTATAATGCGATTAACTTTCCGTTCCGTGAACCTGTGATTGCGGATGCTACTGCGCACGGCCTAGGCGTGGTCGTGATGAATCCGCTCAGTGGCGGATTGATTCCGCAGCATGCGGAGCGGTTCGACTTTATCCGCGCAGAAACAGATCCCGATGTGGTTCATGCCGGCCTGCGGTTTGTGCTTTCCAATCCGGCGGTAGCGGTCGCTCTGGTCGGTTTCAGCTCGCAAAAAGAGATTGATGCCGCCGTGGCGGTGACCGAAAACTTCACGCCGTATAGCACCGCGCATTGTGAAGCAATTAAGGAAAAGATTACCGAAAGCATGGATGGTCTCTGCACCGGATGCGGCTACTGCTTGCCGTGCCCGCAGGGAATACAGATAGACCGTATGATGGACACCTATAACATGCGAATTTTGGAAGGCCCCGAAACGAAACACATCACCGATCGCTTACGTTATCACTGGTCGATCGACTCCGCCGAAGCCGAAAAATGCACAGCCTGCGGCGCCTGCGAGAAAAAGTGTACTCAGCACCTGCCGATTATCGAACGGCTCAAAGAAATTGCCAAAGTCGGCCGCGAAGCCGCCGCCAAGGTAGAGTAAAATTTTCAATGTTTGGAAAAAAGTGCGCGTCTATGCAATAGACGAAAATCACCGCTCTGCCGAAGCGAGACGATCGAGATAACCGCCGACTTCTTTCGGAACTTCCGTCAACATTTCAGTGCGTAGACTACGCTGCGCGCGCGCGGAGGCCTGTTCAAAAGTGATGTGCCCTTCGCGGCTCGATCCGTTGAAAGACAATACGAGAGATCCATTTTTAGTATGTGTTTCGAGTTGGTAGCGATAGCGGACAAACACCAGCGATCCGCGGTGCAGATCGGTTTTTTCAATGATAGAATTTCCGGAAAAACGAAGCACCGCATCGTCGCTTTCTGAAAACCCCATGCCGGTCAGTGCCTCGCGAAGCGCAACGTCGCCTTCGCCTGTCAGGTGAATAGAGAAGGTGACGTCCTGCGCGGCGCCGGCGGTTTCAGAATAAAGCGTCTGTGGGTCGTACGGCATGGAAAGCTGTTCGCGCACGCCGGGAAGAATGATATCGAGCTGCGCGAGTAGCAGGTCGTTTTCGAGCGCTTTACGCACGGCGGCGCGGCGGAAGGCGAAGCGCCCGAGCGGGCGATCGGCGGTATCGCTCTTGTGGGTCAAATGGATAATAGCTTTGTTGTTTTCGTCGATTCGCGTGCGATAGATTTCTGCGGTTTCGGCGCGCGGTAGAACCGCGGCGGCATGAACGCGTCCGTTATGATCTATAAATACTTCGCCGAATTGGATGTTGAGTAGGTTTTGTTCGGATGCGATTCGGATTTTTGCACGTAATTCGCTGAGCTGGTAAAAACTCTCTTGTGCACCGCGCGCTTCCGTCGTGGTTTCCGAAAGGGATTCTTCGGCTTGTACCCGCGATTCGAAAATCCGGGCTAGTCCGGCCGCCGCGCTGTTTTCGGCGGCGCGGCGCGTGTCGCCTTCGCCTATCGCCACCAAATACTGAGCCTCTGGATAGTTGAGTTGCGGGTTCAACAGCCATGCGGGACGATCCTGCGGGGCGGACATACAGCCCGCCAGAAAGAGTACCGTCAAAAGAGACCCGTATTTCATAACCCGTATTCCTAATTCAGATAAAATGATTCGATCAGGTTCAGCCCTTCTTTACGAACCTGCACGGATATTGCGTCCGTGTGCAAGAGCATACTGCCCGACCCATAATACTCAAACTCAATCCGGTGAGTTCCCGGCGCAAGATCCACTTCCGCGATACTGGCCCGGGCGGGGAAAAAGCGGGAGATGCGCAGGTCCGCATTTTCTGTCAAACTGACACCCACGCCCGCAAGCAGACCCGCAAGTATTCCGCGGCTTTCGCCCCATTTTTCTTCCGCCACTTTTTGCGCTTGAGCTGCGGCAATGCCCTTGGTGACGGTTCGCGAAACGGTTTTGAGGTAGGTTAGCGGCTTCTGAATTTCGAAAGCGGCCTCCGCTGCGTTTTCGAGGCTTTCGATCTGTGTCAGCCACGGCCCGCGTTGCCCATCAATTTTTACACCGATGGCGCTCACGCGAGTGCCGCGTTTTTCAATTCGCGGCAATTGAAACTTAAAGGTGTAACCTGGCTCAACCCCGGGCCAATAGATTACGTTAGCACCGGAAAGCCGCTGTCCGCCATAGCGTTGCTCTTGTGAGCTGACGATGAATATCTGATTAGCCTGTGTGTGAATCCAAAAAGTGTCCGCCCGTTTTTCGGGTGCCTGGCCGATGAGCCCCAGAAAGGAGACCCGCACGGTTCCGGCGGCGGGCGGGTTTAGCGTACCGGACAAATTAGGCGCTTTAAAATTATACATTTTAGGCTGAAGTTTTCGTGCCTGATCGATCTTTTGTAGGTCGATCGCGGCTTCGTCTGTCCGGCCTTCAGCGCGGTAGATCAGTAGGCTCAGCCAACGGCTCAGTGCGGAATTTTGGAAACGGTTTTTTCCGACACGGAACGGGCGGTCCATTTCGCTGGCTTCGTTATATTTCTGCGCAATCTTCCAGTAACGGCTTTCAAGCACCTTCAGTTTTTCGTCGATGCGACGGATTTCCACGAACGCGCTGTCAAAATCATCCAGCGCCAGATAGTTGAGCGCCTTGAAGACGTTTACATAGATATTTTCATAATCCTCACCGGCGTAGTTCAGTACATTATCGTTGAGCAGAAGGGAGGTGGCGCCGCGCGAAATGCTTTTCACAAACGCATCATCCATAGCTTGTTCCGCTAGCTCAAGCGTGGCATTGCTGGCTTTATATTCACCAAGATAATGTTGAAGCAGACCGAGATCCAGATAGTACAGCGCACGGTCTTTATTTGGGTAGTGCAGGTGGCGGCTGTTCTCAATCTGGGTTTTTGCCGTGGCAAAATTGCCCTGCGCCATCATTCGGTCCACGCCGATATACTGCGTCTTGGACGTCCATAGCGTTCCGCAACCGGTGGAGAGAAGGATGAAACACGAAAGATGAAAGATGAAAAAAGTATGGATCGCTTGCTTCATAAAAAGAGGCCTTCGTCAAAAAGACCGATCGACCTAGATTTTAAAACGTGGTTTCTTCACGAGTTTTTTGAGTTTTTTGGTGCCGATCCAAACCTTCTCATTGCTTTCGATGTGAATCAGCTCGAGGTCGGTTTGATAGAATTTCACCTGCTTGCGGCCTTCGACATCCATCTGGGTCTTGATGCTTCCTTTGAGCATATAATCGGCGCCGGTTTCGGCGGCGAGTCGCTTGGCGGTTTCTTCTGTCGAAAACTGCTGTTGTTCGAGTCGCTCCTGACGAAGCTCTCCGCGCTCTCCGGAGCTGGCCACAAACTTCACCTTACCGCTGTTGACCAGTTCGCGCTCAATGTCTTTGGCGAATACGCCGGTTTCAAGATGCTCGGAGCTCATGTTGCGGATGGTGCCAACAATCACAACCGGCTTTTTGCCCTGCTCCGCAACAAAATCGTCCGCCCACGGGTGCGCAAAAACTTCGCCGATCATTGTTTCGGCAACCAGCCGGGAATCCGTATCGTTCCAGCGGCCGCTCAGGTCGATGGTTTCGTCGACGGCAACGCGATCAACTTGGGTGCTGCCGCATCCGGCGAAGCCGGCGGCAAGAAGTATCAGAATAGCAAAACGAAATAGTTTTTTCATAGGAACCCTCCTTGTTTTATTTGCTCAGTCTACGCAAAACCCCGTCGAAGTGCAAAGTTTCCAATGCTTGGAACTCATTGCATGAGGGTGCCGATGATTTTTCCAAGGATTGGAAGCTATCCCAGTGCGACGTCGAGTGTCATCATGATGGCGAAACCGAGCATGGCACCCATGGTGGCGATATCGGTGTTTTTATCTGCCTGCGATTCGGGAATCAGCTCTTCTATAACAACGAAAACCATTGCGCCGGCGGCGAAGGAGAGGGCATAGGGGAGGATTGGACGCATGAGCAGGACTGAGGCTGCACCGATGACGCCGGCAATGGGCTCCACCGCACCGGAAAGTTGGCCATACCAAAAACATTTACGTCGCGACATCCCTTCGCGGCGAAGCGGAACCGAAACGGCCGCGCCTTCCGGGAAATTTTGAATGCCGATGCCGATCGCCAGCGCAATGGCTCCGGCGAGGGTCGCGGAGGGCAGGTTATAGGCCACCGCACCAAAGGCGACGCCAACGGCAAGTCCTTCCGGAATATTATGCAGGGTGATCGCCAGCACCAGCAGGACGCTGCGCCGCCAGGTCGTTGGAATACCCTCGGCGTTTTCAATCGGCTCGCCGAGATGAAGGTGCGGCAGAACCATGTCGATGCCGCGCAGAAAAATACCGCCAAGTAGGAACCCGACTACGGCCGGAACCCAAGAGGCAACCGTGCCCTCAGCCTCGGCCATTTCAATCGCGGGGGCGAGCAGCGACCAGAAGCTAGCGGCAATCATCACGCCGGCGGCGAAGCCGAGCATGGCGTCGAGCACTTTACGGTTGATGGTTCGGAAGAAGAAGACCAGCGCCGCGCCTAACGCGGTGACGCCCCACGTAAAGAGAGTCGCCAACAAAGCCTGCAGTATGGGATGAAGGCCAACAAACCAATCCGTCATAATTCGCTCCCTGATTTTCCAAACCTTGGAAGAAAACTAGAGGTTTTTTCCAAGGTTTGGAAGGCCTATCATGTCAGGCTTAGCGATTTTATCCGCGCCCGGTAAAACCGGGTCGCGGGGAAACCTAGGCCTGTTTTATGAGAACTGGCCGCAGCACTTTTTGTATTTTTTGCCGCTGCCGCAAGGGCAGGGGTCGTTACGGCCGATACGGGTCCCGTCCGCGTTGACAGGCGCTGCGGCGGGACGCGGCGGCGGGGCACCCATGCCGGGTGGAGCCCCGGCCGGTGCTGCACCGGAAGCCATACGTGCGGCATCCATCGCGGAGGCCTGTGGCGCCTGGTTTTTAACCATCATGTTGTTGAGCGAACGCCAGAAGCCTTCCAGCGCTTCCATGGATGAGCCGGTGCGGAAAACATTTTGTGCGATTTCGTTTTTGATGCGGTCCATCAGATCGCCGAACAGGTTGAATGCTTCGCGTTTGTACTCAACCAGCGGGTCGCGCTGACCGTAGGCACGCAGACCGATTCCTTCGCGCAGGCTGTCCATGTTACGCAGATATTCTTGCCAATGTTCATCCACCGACTGCAGAATAATCATCTGCTCCAAACTTTTAATCCGGTCGGGGTCTTCGTGGGTGATTTTCAGCTCGTAGGCTTTTTTGACGCCAGCAAAGACCACATCGATGAAGGCTTCGACATCATCTTCGGCGGGGAGGTGTTTTATGTGCAAGCCGATGGGGAAGGTGGTGTTGACCCAGGCCACAAACTTTTCGCGGCTTTCTTGGCGGCCCTCTTTGCCGCCGGCAATCGCCATTTCGGCGTTTTCGTTGATGATGTCGGTGATGATGTCGTAGAGCTCGTTACGCGGGTTGTCGCTGCGCAACACGGTTTGGCGGAACGTGTAGATTACTTCGCGCTGCTGGTTCATCACGTCGTCGTACTTCAGGGTGTTTTTGCGGATACCGAAGTTCATCTGCTCGACGCGTTCCTGTGCTTTTCCGATCGATTTATTGAGCCACGGATGTTCCAGCACTTCGCCCTCTTCAATTCCAAGTTTTTCCATGATGCTGGCGATACGGTCGGAGCCGAATAGGCGCATCAGATCGTCTTCGAGCGAAACGTAGAAGCGGGAGATGCCGGGGTCGCCCTGACGCGCGCAGCGTCCGCGCAGCTGGCGGTCGATGCGGCGTGCTTCGTGGCGTTCGGAGGCGAGCACATAGAGGCCGCACGGTCTTTCTTCGAGCAACTTACGGAGCGTCTGGCCTTCGCCTTCGAGTTTGGCATCGAGCGATACGTTTTTGTTTTGAACTTGCTCTTTGCTCATCCAGATAATGCTCTCGTCGAGTTTAATGTCGGTTCCGCGTCCTGCCATGTTGGTGGCGATGGTGATGGCGCCGGGTTGTCCGGCCATCGAGACGATTTCGGCCTCGCGGGCATGGTTTTTGGCGTTGAGCACATTGTGCGGGATCCCCTGGCGGTCGAGCAGGCGGCTGATTACCTCGGAGGTATCGACGGTGGCCGTACCGACCAAAATCGGCTGTTTGCGGTTATGGGCGGCTTTGATCTCTTCGATCAGCGCAGTGTATTTCTCGCGCTTGGTTTTATAAATCTGGTCGTTGATGTCCACACGGCGGATCGGGCGGTTGGTGGGAATCACTACGACATCGAGGCCGTAGATTTCTTGGAATTCGCTCGCCTCAGTTTCGGCGGTACCGGTCATGCCGGAGAGCTTGTTGTACATTCGGAAAAAGTTCTGGATGGTGATGGTGGCCAACGTCTGGGTTTCGCGTTCGATCTTCACGCCCTCTTTGGCCTCGATGGCCTGATGAAGACCGTCGGACCAGCGGCGCCCGGGCATCAGACGACCGGTGAAGGTATCGACGATTTGCACCAGATTATCCTGTACCACATATTCCACATCTTTTTCGTAGATGCAGTGGGCGCGGATGAGCTGGTCGACAGCGTGAATGCGCTCGCTGCGCTGTGCGAATTCGTCCTGCAGTTTTTGACGTTTTTCTATTTTTTCTTCTGGCGACAGGTCGGTCTGCCCTTCGAGCTCGGAGAGCGAGGTGGCGAGGTCTGGCATTACAAAATGTTCGGGGTCATCTGGGTTGAGGGTTTCGCAGCCTCTGTCGGTTAGGTTGGCATCGTGGCCTTTTTCGTCGACGGTAAAGAAAAGCTCCTCACGCAACTCGCGGGCCTGTTCCTTGTAGGTGTCGGTGAGCATCATATTGTTTACTTTTTCGAGCAGTCGTCGGGTGGCGGGCTCTTCCATCAGTGTGGCGAGTTGCTTGTTTTTAGGCATCCCCTGATGCACCTGATAGAGGTTTAACATCGCGCCATCGGTATCGTCGGCTTCGAGGGCAGTCATGGCCTTTTTCATCAGATCCGTCACCAGAGTGCGCTGGCGGCTGGCAAGCGATTTTACGGTGCTGTTGAGCGAACGGTACTGCTCGTCCGCCGAGTGGGGTGCCGGGCCGGAAATAATAAGTGGTGTGCGTGCTTCGTCGATCAGGATTGAGTCGATCTCGTCGATGATGGCGTAGTTGTGGCCGCGCTGTTGCACCATTTCCTCGGGGCGCATAGCCATGTTGTCGCGCAGGTAGTCGAACCCGAACTCGGAGTTGGTTCCGTAGGTGATGTCGCAGTCATACTGCTCGCGCCGCAGCGGCGGTGGCATCTGGCCTTTTAGGCAGCCGACGGTCAGGCCGAGATATTTATAAACATGGCTCATCCACTCGCTGTCGCGTCCGGCCAGGAAGTCGTTGGTGGTCACTACGTGCACGCCCTTGCCGGCGAGTGCGTTGAGATAAACCGGCATGGTGGCGACGAGGGTTTTTCCTTCCCCGGTCATCATTTCAGCAATCTTGCCCTGATGGAGAGAGATTCCTCCGATGAGCTGCACATCGAATGGCACCATATCCCAGGCCAGATCGCGCCCGGAGACGAGGACGGTTGTTCCGCACAGGCGGCGGCAGGCGTTTTTGACGGTTGCAAACGCTTCGGCCGTCAGGTCGTCGACTGTTTCGCCCTTTTCAATACGCGCTTTAAATTCGGCGGTTTTGCCGATCAACTGCTCGTCGCTCAGTTTCTGATACTCCACTTCCAGTGCGTTGATCTGTTCGATCAGTGGGCGCATCAGCTTCATATCGCGGTCGGCTTTGGAGCCGAAAATCTTTTTTAAAACCGTATTGATCATATGTGGGGGTCCGTTATCGGTTAAACATCATCTGTTAACAGGAGTAAGAAGATAACCACAGCCTGCCGAGAAAACACGGAAAAAAGAAGGGTTTAGACTGCCGGGGCCGTCGAAACAGATCAAAAGGAGTTGTACCGAAGCCTGTAAAAAGTAAAATGGACAGAATCGATCAGAACATAACTTCTTGCAGACAAAGAAAAAGGACCCCCATGAACGCCGTACGATTTATCGCCGCCTGTTGTCTGTTGTCGCTTTCCGCTGCCGCCGCAACTAAAGATGACCCGTCCATCACCGTAACCGGCGAGGCCAAGATGCGGGTTCCTGCCGACCAAGCCTACATCATTCTCTATACGGAGGAGTCGGACAACAATGTGGAGACAGCCATTCGGGAATCCCTTCAAGAGGTTGAAAAGGTCATGGAGACCGTAAAGCGCAAGGGCAGCAATAAAATAAAGTATGAAGTCGTTAACACAGGGATAGGCCAGGTTAAGTCCGGTGCCCAGGAGGAAAGTGGATATGAATATGTCGCATCGCACTGTATTCGGATCAACTGCTCGCCGGATGATGAAGATATTTTTACTTTGATTGATGATGCCACTAGAGAATACGCCACGATCAAACCGTTAGCAATAATAGCCACAGGGCTGCCCTTCTCTCCGTTGATCTATGCCGTCGAAGAGTATGCGACCGTCGAGGAAACCCTAGAAACCCAGGCGCTGACGGATGCTAAAGTTCGCGCAGAAAGCCGGTAAAACACTTGGGGAAATCATTTCCATCCAGATAAATCTCATTCCTGCATCCGGACGGAATCTTGATCTGCCGACCCCCTACATCTGCGACACCCGCACCGGCGTCATGATGGTTCAAACCGTCACCGTCTCCTATCAGTTGCTTCCGTAGGGGAGAAAAGGCACAAAGTTGACTTTCGACTTTCCGACCTTTGACTTTTAAACTTTTGACTCCAGAGATTTCTGATAGAAATTTACGTCTATGGGACGAAAAAACAGTAAAAAAAGCGGCCGCGGCGGCGCGGGTCAGAACCGCGCCGAGACCGATGCCTTTCTCAAAAAGAACCGGCAGAAGCCGGACGTTATTGAAACGCCCAGCGGGTTGCAATACACCGTTCGCGAAGAAGGCACTGGAAAGTCCCCCGACGAATGGAGCACCGTCGAAGTCAACCAACGCATCCTGCTCGTCGACAGCACCGTCATCAAAGACACCTATCACGGCGTTGAAACCGACACCTTCACCATTGAAGAAGCCATCCCCGGACTCAAAGAGGGATTGTCGCTCATGAAAGAGGGCGGCAAAACCCGCTTTGTTGTTCCGCCGGATCTCGCCTGGGGCAAACGCGGCGCCGGCAGCAAAATCGGCCCCAACGCCGCCCTCATCTTTGACATTCGGTTGGAAAAGGTTATTTAGTTCAGAGTTCCTAGTTCGCAGTTGGGAAATAAAACCCTGAACTCAGAATCCCGAACTCTGAACGTCGGCTCAATATTCCTTATATTGAGCCAGACCCTTATCCACTAGCTCATCGTTAACGTTGATCCAGCACTCCCGCTGTTGAATCCAGATTTCGGCCAGATAACGGCCATATTTTCCGCGCCGGTCCTTGACTGTTTCAATAATGATTTCCTTCCCGTCAATCAGCTCGCGCAGAAAGTCGCGGGATGCCGTGCCGGCGACTTTTTCGGGCCCCGTCATCTCGGGAGCGTTGATGCGGACGAGCCGCAGCTTTTCTGCGCCTACCCCCATTCTCTGACCACTGATCGGCGAGTTTAAGGTGGAACCTGCGGTTCCCTTCTTCGTGTTCTGGCGGCCAAAAAGGCCGCCCTTCTATGAAGCCGTCGCTT
>Ga0307990_1001836_pt1 | contig 17550 bp, 18 predicted proteins | sample EllFjometagen129_FD_203168 | JGI IMG/M metagenome (GOLD analysis project Ga0307990, IMG submission 203168) | Marine microbial communities from Ellis Fjord, Antarctic Ocean - #129 | ecosystem: Environmental > Aquatic > Marine > Unclassified | place: Southern Ocean | collected 2014-10-08
TGACGACAACCTTTCGGTGACCACCAGCGATGATGCCAGCAATGATAATGACAACACTGATATTAGCGACTACTGTGGTGGAGATGGTACAGGACTGGGTGATACCAACAACGGTCTGGCCAATGACGTCCCCTCCGATGGGGAATTCGAGGGGGACATCTCTGTATTCCGCGTGTGGGGCTCCAAGGCTCTATCCGCTTTGGAAATTCAGGACAACTATAATGAGCTCGCTGGTCCGGATACAACCCCGCCGGAAATCAGTGCTCTGAGTCCCACGAATAACGCCACCGGGGTATATATAGGAATTGAACAACTCGTAGCGACATTCACTAAAGATATTGCGATTATTACAAGCGGCACGATCTCAGTCACTAATCTTGGCTCCGCCACGCACATGGATATCACCCTGCCCGATGACCAGGTTATAGTTGATGGCTCTGTTTTGACAATCAACCTGACCAATACTCTGGAATTCGGAACCGGCTATGCCGTCCGTATAAGCGATGATGCAATCGAGGACCTGGCTGATACTCCCAACACCTTCGGCGGAATTACCAATGATACAACATGGAGCTTCACTACGGTGGCTTATGACGGTGCGGCACCGGTGATTACCAGCACGATTCCCGTGGACGATGCAACCGGCGTATCTCGAGCTACAAGTTTAGCGGCCATTTTTGACAAAAACATCATTATTGGCTCGGGTGACATCACGATATCCAATGTGACAGATGCGACACTCTTGACGACTATCGCGGCCACTAATGCTACGCAGGTCTGGATAGAGGGCAACATGCTCGTGGTAGTTCCCGGTATTGTGCTTCCGGGTGAAAAGGAGTGCGCCGTTCAGATCGATAGTGGGGCGGTAAAGAATTTAAGTGATGTCGGCTTTGCGGGCATCAGTGATAACACGACCTGGAGCTTCACGACGGCTCTGAATACCGCTTATACTTGGACGCAGACCTCCGGCGGCATCCTGAGCTGGGACACCGCTGCCAACTGGGATACATTCCCAAGTGTTCCCAATCCGGGTGCGGGTGATACGGTGGACTTCAGTACGGTGGACATTGCGAGTACGACGTTGACCCTCGAAGCGGACCGGACAGCGGAGGTGTGGAAGTTCGGCGACACGGGTAATGGACATGATTGGACCGTTAACAGCGGCAACACGATGATTCTGGCGGGTACAACCCCTACTGTTGACGTGGTGAACCGCACGACGACGCTCGACAATGTTCTCGATGGCACCAATGGCCTGATAAAGGCCGGTAGCGGTGATCTGACACTTGGCGGTGCCAATACCTACACGGGTGATACGATCATTAACGGGGGTGACCTTTATGTGGGCTACAGATACGGTCCAAGTGGTACGTTAGGTAACGGCGCGTACGCAGGAAATATATACATTGCCGGCGGTTCCAAATTGAAGGTATGGGGCAATGTCAACCAGACCTTCAGTGGCGATATCAGTGGTGACGGCGATCTGACCAAGGCCTTTAACGGCACGCTCACTCTTTCCGGTAATAATACCTATTCCGGCCAGACAACTATCTCGCCGCAAACCACGGCCGGCAGCACATTGAGCGTCTCATCGTTCAACAGCATCAACGGTGGTGTTCCTCTGCTGGCCAGCAGTAGTCTGGGATGCCCGACAAACGAAGCCAATGGCACTATTGTCGTGGGAGATACGGGTAAACAGGCCACGTGTACGCTGAAGTATACTGGTACCGGTGAGACCACTGACCGCATCATCAACCTGCGATTTAACGGTTCCTGTAAGCAGATTATTGACACCTCCGGATCGGGACTCTTGAAGTTTACCAGCCCGTTCACAGTGGGTGGAAGAATGGACCAGTATCTTATCCTGCGGGGAACCGGCAGTGGGGAGATTGCCGGGGGATTGCCTCAACTGCCTGCACAGGGGGTGCGCAAGGAGAGCTCAGGCACGTGGACCTTCAGTGGTGTCAACTCCTATACCGGTCCCACCTCGGTGACCGGTGGAACGCTGGTGCTCGCCCATGGCGAGTGTCTGTCGGACACGGCTGGCCTGACAATCAACGGAGGCATATTGCAACTCAACACGGGTGTTCGGGAGAAGGTGGACTCGCTCGTGCTGGGCAGCACCACAATGCCCAGCGGCTCATCATATGGGTCGAGCTCCAGTAAGGCCGTCAACAAGGACGACACCTACTTCTCCGGTACGGGCATACTTTACGTGGGCATGGATATACCGCCGCTCCCTCCGTCCGGCACCCTGATTATGATTAAATAGAACTCAGCATATGCGCTGAAAGAACATTAGCTTAAAACTGCCGCTGGCAGTCGGTTCCATCCGACAGCTGGCGGTCTTTTTTTGTACTGTCGAGGTTCAAGGGTAAAGAAGTTCTAAATTGCGAGAGTGTTAAAGTTCTAAAGTTTGGTGGCGCGTTAAATGGTTCACGGTTCCCTGACTCCCTTAAACTGTACACTTAAACTTAAACTATTCACGGTTCAAGGGTTTCAGGTTCAAGGTTCAGGGTACGCTTCGTAATTATTCTCGCGCAGAGGCTCTGAGGCACAGAGGAGGGAGAAGTAAAAGAGTGTTGAAGTGATGACCAGATACACGCCATCGTGGGTGAATTTGATGATGTTGGCGGCACTGTTGCGTGGTTGCCGTCTGAATATGATGGCGGTGTCTTCAGGATAATTAGATGCTCTGGTGATGTTGCTGTTTATGCTCTTTGTGATGAAACAAATCACCGGGTGACGGTCAAGTATTTTGGTGCAAGGGAAAAATATAGACTGCTTAGTAGAGATCCAATTTCAACTATCCCTATTGAGAGCCAGGAAGTTAGAATTGGGTTTGGGGTTTTCTCACCCTGAGAATTGTAATTGTGATTGGGTCTGGAATAGGCAAAACTCCGTAACCTAAAAAAGGGGCATCACTGCCCCTCCTCCAATCTCCCAGCCAGCTCCTGCCGCACACCTTCCAGTGTAAGGAAGATCCCGCACCGGGGATCGTTCAGGATCTGGTTCTCCAGTTCATTGAAGTAGCCGTTGAGCAGCTTCCGCATCACGGGTTTGTTCTGTGCGACAGTCCGGTGGTGATCGTATAGATCCCACGCACCGAAAGCCAGTGTAGCTACCCAGCCGAGGCTGCGTGCGGCGTATCGACCTCCATAGCACACGCCGTCCTTCATCAGCTCCCGGCTTGCCCGTCGCATCAGAAATGCCCGCATCTGTTCGGTCACAGCCTTGACGACTTTCACTCCCACAACACCGCTGCCCATGGTCATCCCTTTGAGCACCAGCGGTACCTGCCGGTTACCTTCCATGCTTTGCAGCATTTCAGCCAGCCCATCCAGATGACTGTTCCAGTCCTGGTCGCTCACTGTGTACTCAACCTTTACCGTCCGCAGTTCCTCTTTGAGCGACTGCAGATAGATGACCACCGCTTCACGGGTAATTGCTTCAACTCGCAACTGAGCGTTTTTTGGGTGCAGCACTCTGACTGTGAATGCCTCCTGCAGGTAGTCTCCCAACTGTTGCGCAGCAGAAGGCTGCTTTCCCATGATACCTTCCACCAATGGTGTGTCCATCAGTGTGTAACCGACGTTTCGCAACATCATAGCCTGCTGGTTCCAGTACGCGAAGTACCAGGGAAGGAAGTCTTCCTCGGCACGGGTACGGAGTTCATTCATCCAACTGGCTACAGCTGATTCAGCATAGTTGCATGCCTTCTCGTGGGCTGTTTTAAACGCTCGCCTGACCGATTCGTCTACGGACATCCAATCGATGACCTGAACCTGCTCAACTCGGTGCTCTGGCCTTGTGGGCTTGATGACACGACCGTCCGGCAGAATCCTGAACAATGCTATGACAGCGAACGTAATGATAATCCACCATGCCTTCCTTGGAAGATGGATACGTTTGAGTTTTAGCTTCATCAGTATTCCTCCGGCAGCAGCGCGGATCTTCTGTGTTTTTAATTTTCCGTACATTGTTATTATCCTTTTTATTAAACGGCAATCGCCAGCCCCTCAGTACTGAACATGTTAGGCTTACGACCGTGCTTCAAAATCTGGATGTCCCAGATCTTCTCTCTCTCTCTCGGTGGCATCTGGCAGGTCGGTAAAGAACAACTCATCCCAACGGCCCTTGCGCAGAAGTTCAGGAGGTAGGCTGCTCACATCGTTTGCCGTGGCCACCACAAACACCGGTGCGGTCTTCTCCTGCATCCAGGAGATGAAAGAACCAAACACTCGTGATCCTGTACCGCCGTCAGTAGAGCCAGAGCTTTTACTACCGGCAAACCCCTTCTCTATCTCGTCGATCCAGAGTACGCAGGGAGCTATCGACTCAGCTGTCTGAATCACCCGGCGCATATTGCCCTCCGACTGTCCGACCAAGCTGCCGAAGAGCTTACCTGCATCCAACTTGAGCAGTGGTCGTCCAAACACGGTGGCTGTGGCTTTTGCTGTCAGCGATTTGCCAGTGCCGGGTATACCGGCTATCAGCAGTCCCTTAGGAGCTGGTAGGCCGTACTTACGAGCTTCAGGGCTGAATGCCTCTCTACGCTTAATCAGCCAATCCTTTAGCTGATCCAGGTCGCCGATGTCGTCCAGAGTGCCAGTGGTCTCAATGACCTCCAGCAGGCCGCTGTTCTTAACGGTGGCTGCCTTCTCCTTTGCGACACAATCAGCTTTAACCGCTTTATGCTCCACCACTGATAGAGCGAAAGCATTCTCAGCTTCGAAGCATGTGAGCCCTGATGCTGCATCGAGTATTGCGTCCCGCTTAGCGCCCTTGTACTTCTTAAGCTTTGCAGAGTCACAGATGCCGTCGAGTACTGTTCCCAGCCCGATTTTGTCCGGGAGCGCGAAGTTTATCAAGACAAACTCACGTTCAAGTTCCGGTGGCAAAGTGTTGCGACAGCCAAGTATGACTATACAGATGCCTTTTGCCTTGGATTGAACCAGTGCATCCTTAAGAGCTCTGATTAGAACGGGGTTGCCCTCGTCCAGAAACAGGTGGAAATAGCGCAGCAACACAACAGTGTTCTCCGGTAGACCTGAGATAGCCATTATGGCATCCATGGGGTCCTCTTCGCTGATGTTGCGCCCATCCGCGGTATCAACTAGCCCAGTTGTTGCGGACCATGCACAGAGGGTGTGAGCGGTCTCAGTGGCTGCTGATTTAAGTTTCGCTTCGGCTCTAGCTTCCTCATGGCTGATTATGCAGATACCGGGGTAACCGGCGCGTATATAATTTACGATTACGTTATCCATGTGTTCTCTCTGTGTTGGGGTTGAAAGTGTGTTGGGTTTAAAACTGCGTTAAAATATGATTTGCTAGTGATAGGCAGAAATGATATATATTTAAATAGTTTTTCATATGTGTGTACGTGTGTTCTTGCAAAGTTGATTTCAGGAGGTCAGAAATGAGTAACAAAAGGTACAATTACTTCAGTTTTATATTGGTTGTCGTGATAATCTCTACTTCTTATGTTTTTGCGGGACGGACTATATATATACCTGACGATTATCCATCAATCAGCGAGGCTCTGGCAAACGTGATTGATGACGACACCGTGATCATTAGGACAGGCATTTACTCAGGTGCCGCCAACAGAAATATATCATTCCCAAACAAGAAATTTACTCTCACATCCGAAGACCCGACGAATGCCGAAGTCGTCAGAAGTACGATTGTGGATGGCGAGTGGAAAAATCGAATTTTTAATATTGGATATGGCGGGCGAGAAACAAAGATATGTGGGTTAACTATACGCCGCGGTTATGCCGTTGGCAGCTTCCTTTATGCAGGAGGTATATATATTGGTGGAGCTAGTCCTACAATAAGCCGTTGTGTGTTTGCATATAATGTCGGCAGAATTAATGGTGGAGCAATAACATGCTGGGGATCAATGGCTAGAATTGAAAACTGTATATTTGTTGGTAATTCCGTTTCTGCGCATGGTGCTGATGGTAATGGTGGGGGAATAAGTTGTCTGTCATCAAGTGATGCAGAAATTCTATTCTGTACGTTTATTCGCAATGCTGCTTTAAAAGGAGGTGCAATTGAGATCGACAGCAGCAGTCCCATCATTAGAAATTGTATCATGTGGGGGGATGCGGCTTCTGATCCGCAGACCTCTGAAATTTTTCTTGTGAGTGGGGTCCCATCAATAGCCTATTGTGACATACAAGACTGTACGGGAAAGCCATGGTTTGGGTCTGGATGTATCGATAAGGATCCCTTCTTGACGCAAGACGGCCACCTGTGTACTGGGTCCCCTTGTATTGACATGGGAACAACAATTCTTCCAGAGCCCGTAGCAGCTGGTGACCGAGATGGTGAATCGCGGTCATCAGGGATTAAACCTGACATTGGTGCAGACGAGTTTGTTGATACAGATAGTGATGGTTTGCCTTCCTGTTGGGAGTTCCAAAACTTTGGAAGCATTTCGGGAGCTATGCCAGGGGATGACCCGGATGGTGACTATTTAACCAATATTCGAGAGTATCACAATGCTATAAATCCAAATCAATCTGATACTGACTTTGATGGCTGGCCTGATGGAAAAGAAGTCAGACAAGCTAGTAACCCGCGTTGTCCCAACGTGTACGTTAATCCAACGTTGGGAGATGACTTATACGATGGAAGGTCGCCATTGCCAATGGGTGGTACGAGTGGTCCGAAGCAGCATATTCAGCAAGCAATCATCACTGCTGGAGGTGGCGAGACTGTTATATTGGCGGCTGGATCTTATGTTGGATCAGGCAACTATGATCTGGACTTCTCTTACGGATTAGCGTCATCACTTGGAAAAAGCGGAGGACGCGTGATCTCAGTACAGTCTGAAAACCCATTTGACCCTGAAGCGGTTGCCGCAACTGTGATGGATTTGCAGGATAATGGACGCGGCTTTTATTTGCATGGCACTTTACCCCCTGATGCGGCAGTTAAAGGGTTGACTATTCGCAATGGTCTAATCTCTGGTAATGGTGGTGCAATTTTCTGTGAACAGAGTTCGCCAACAATAAGCCATTGCATGTTTGAAAATAATCGCACAACAGACGGAGGGCATGGTGGTGCGATTGCCTGTGCGGCAAGTGCTCCTCTTATCACTGACTGTACGATGGTTACCAATTCTGCGCATGAAGGTGGTGGCGCTATAATGTGTTATGCAAGCTGGGGATACTGTAGACCAACGATCAGAAACTGCTTCCTGTCTGGCAACACGGCTGGCTATGGTGGTGGGGTTTATTGCCCCGTCAGTGCTGGTTGGGGAAATGGAGCTATTCTTGAAAATTGTGTCATCAGCGGGAATTCCGCCACTTACGACGGTGGTGGTTTGTGGGGTGACCGTTGTGAAGTACTTCTGCGAAATTGCACTGTTTATGGAAACTCAGCGGCTAGTCGAGGTGGAGGAGTTTACTACTATGGAAATGATGGATATTTTGTTAATTCTATTTTCTGGGATAATTCACCCGAGCAAATTATTGTCTTCTATGGCAACTATATAACTGTGGATTATAGTGTTGTCCAGGGCGGGTGGAGTGGCGCAGGCGTTCATAATATCACCAATAATCCCCAGTTCGTTTCTGCATTGCCCGCAAACTTTCATTTGCAAGACCTCTCTCCCTGTATCGACTCAGCCATTGACCTCGTTTCAATACAGAACGATATAGATTTCGTGCCCCGTCCTCTTGATGGAGACAACAATGGCACTCGTCTTTGGGATATTGGTGCCTACGAGTTCGTGCATCCGGTGGCCGATTCGGATGGGGACTTACAGAGTGACAGCGATGAGATCATTTCAGGGACTGATGCCTCCAACCCTGTTAGTTATTTCAAGATCGAAGAGATGCTCCATGAAACAAATGGTTCACAGTCATTCTCGTGGGATACCGTATGGGGTCGTATGTATACAGTCATGTTCACTACAAACCTAATGAAATCTTGGGTCAGTGTGCCAAATGCGGTTGATTTGCAGGGAACTGATATGCCTATGATTCATACTAACACTTTTAATGAAACACAGGGTTTCTATAAGGTTCAAGTCAGGAATAATCAGTAATTTATTTTAGCCCGCCCCCGATGTACGGAAGGCGGGTCGTTATTAACTCACTTCACGCAGCCTCACGATCCCGTTCACGCTCTATGTTAGCCAGAGCATACGCAACGGCCTGAAGGTCGTCAACAGCACTCTGCATCACGCTGACAGCCTCAGCCAGCTGTTGTTCGCTATCCGCATCCTCTTTGAAGGTTGAGTACAGCTCGTTTGCGATAAACTCAGCCAGTATATCGCCCGTACGTATGTTCTCACGCGGCTGTTCTGTGACAGGATCCCAGTAGTCCATCACAAGAGCATCCGGATAAGCCGAAGCCGCCCTGTAAATAATCTGATTGATAGTCATTTTAATACCTTTCGTTTGGTTAATGGTAATGGTTAATGTTAAGAGTTAAGCAGCCCACGCATATTAGCGCCACGATTCTCCAGCATGTCGAAGCAGTGGTACTTATCGCCTACTAGTTCACCGTCGATCACGAAGTCTGCCTGTATAGGCTCAAGAGCATCTATAACGCTCTCAGAGCATGCCGCAGCGAGTCCGCGGCGGTTGGCTGCTATGACTGTGCCATTAGACTTGCGGATCAGTATACGATGTCCATCGTGCTTTTCCTGGGCACACCAATCGGGATGACTGATGTAAGCCTCAGCTGTATCATCGTCGATAGCGTTGAGAAGCTGTGGCCGAAGCCCCGTATCCTCTCCTGCGTTATTGGCAACGCTTATAGCTGTGTCAGAACCTCCCGCGAAAACACGGTAACCTTTGGCGGCCTTGGCCTTAACCAGCTTCCCGTATATCGTCTGTGCCTCCTCCAGAGTCACCGGGCTCTGTGTCTTGGTACCGCTGTTCAGTGCCGACCCTCGCCGTCCGTAGGCGAAGTTAACAACATGTCCGTTACCAACCTGTTCAATGGCGGCTTTGTACACCTTGTCACTATTACCCTCCTGATAGCGCAACTCAATTTTCTCAATTACTTTACTCATGTAATACTCAGATCCTCAGTGCTGGGCGTTGCATCGCCTGAAGGGTGACCGTGTGCCACTACGATTGAGGTTGCAGCATCTAGAATAGCGCACCTGAAACATTCGGGTATGCTAACGGGAGTTGAGTTCACGCTGCCCAGACTGACCATGTGCCGGTTGATAAGCCGGTTTTTAGTAGTCAGTGTGAGTACGTGAAAGCTCTCCTGTGCAATGAATGCCAGATCACTGCAGATTTCCAGCGCCTCCTGAGGTGTGGAAACGTTGTCACCCCTGGCTTCGCTCACCAATGGCAGGTTCAGCAGTACGGTTGTGTAGTTCAAACTTCACCCCCGTGCTTTAATGTTTCTTTGTGTTCCAGATAATCACGTTCCCAATCCAGACATCGCTGGCGTGAAGGATCGCTGAACAGTTCGTGGTCCATCATATCTGTGACAACCCATCTTTTATCTGCATTGTCAAAGACAATTCGGGTGGCCCGCTTGACAGTCAGCCGACCGATAGCGGTCAGGTCGACCGCCTCGGTATAGAGGCAGTTGCAGATTCCGGCGGTGGTAATGATGATTGCGCTCATTGCCCAGCCCTCAACTGCTGCTTACTTTTGACCTTCGCGTAGTACTCCGGTTTGCGTGTGCGTTTACCCATTGTGCCAAGCTCCTTCTCCAGGAACTCAGTCGCCTTCTCGCAGTCGGCACCTTTAAAGCCGGATGCGCCAATCATGATGCTTCCGTCAGTGCTGACAGTTACTTCGATTGTTTTCATGATTAAACACCTCCCAGTACAAGTTTCATACTGCCGTCAGCGAGTCTGGAGCGCCTGCATGTGTAGCCCTTGCGCTTAGCTTCGATCTGAGTTTTGTGAACAGCGTAAAGCTGAAGAAGTCTGCCGTAGTTAGTACCGACCTCCTTCTCCACATGTCCATCCCACCAATCTGTGGTCAGACCGTAGATACCCTCAGGCTGCTTATTCAGAGCGATGTCATACGGACCCTTTAGCCTGATGACGAACTCGCCTCTGGTCTTCTGTGTTCCGTACCCTCGTGCCATGGCGTTATCGGCCAGTAAAAGGCCCATCTCAGTGCAGGCTTTGCGTAGAGCGCCGATATCGCGGATCTGTGTTTCAACTGTCGCGAAATGTGACATGGTCTCCTCTCTTTCTGTGTTAAATTGTTAATTGATAATTTAAGTTAGAGTGCCCACTCCGGATTGCCGTACTCATCAACCCATGCTTTAAGCATCTGAAGATAGAGGCTCATGCCCATCGACTGTTTGTAGTCGCTGCATATAACTTTAACGATGTTTCCGTTGGCATCAATATCGACAACCGGCATCTCGTGAACTGCAGGTCGGCATTTGTGACTCATGAAGAAGTCAACATATCCGGGATCGATGCAGCTGCCCCGGATCTGTTCAAATTTCCTGACTGTTAGGCCCTCACTGTCAATGATCCCGACACGAAGACGTTTGCCTGGTATGGGGCTGTCCGGTCCGAGGCAGAAGTTCCACATTCCCAGATGTCCGTATCTCAGTGACTTGCGCCCCTCTGTTGGTAGTTTACGTTTGCTCATTTTGTTTTTCCTTGTGTGTATTGATAAGTGATTCGACGAACTTCGGTTTCCTACTTACGGGTGGTTCGCATGGAATACCCTCAAGCTGAATATTCCCGAACTTAAGCGATACGATCTCATCTTCATCTGCTCCCTCTGTGTCCAGATCCAGCACAACCGCCTCGATTCCTGGCCGGTCGGTCACTACATCGCTAACCAGCCCGCCATCCAGTATGACGGCGATACGGATTGCATTCTTTTTCATGATCATTTTTCCTGTAAATACAGAAGCCCCGCACCAGATCAGATATAATCATCACTGGTACGGGACGGCCTTGCCGGGCCTGTTTGTTTTTGGGTTAATATTTCTTTCATGCAGCGAGCGTAAAGCGCCGGTTGCCGAGTCTGCCGAAGCTGGCCACGATTTCACGCGTATCAGCCGTTGCAAGCTCACGGGCGGTATCGCCCAGCTTACTGATGCCCTGCCTCATCCGTGCCTGTGCATGGGCGTTGTCGCGGTAATCAGCGGCCGCTGTGCCCAGATAAGCTTCACGTACCTTGTTCAGCTGCTCCTCCAGCTCACTGTCATTGGCAAAGTTAAGCGATTTGAAGTTATCGATGAAGTCAGTCAGGCGATTCAACGTACGCTGATGCACTCTGCTTTTGCCGGACTTGAAGCTCTCCAGCATCTCTCCGCAGAGGGTGGCTGTCTGTTCACGCAGTGAAGCCACGCAGTCACCTACGAAGCTATCAACGCCCTCAGAGATCTTATGCCGGGCCTCACGTGCAGCCTGCTCACGAGCCAGCATCAGCTCATGCCTGTCGGTGGCATTTACCAGCTCGGCATCCAGCGTCTCAGGCAGACTTAACTGGAAGAGGCTTGAGGTGAAGTCGAACTTGGTATCCAGCTTATCCAGTGTCGGATAGGCTGCACTGACAGAAGCGACAATGCGCTCCGGATCAGCTGTGAGCTTACGGGCATGTGCTAGCCACTCAAGCAGAGCTTCCTTACGCAGGTCGGCATACCGCAGCTCAAAGCGCTGTTGTTCGGCTTTGAACTCCTGCTCCAGCGTCTCAAGCATCATTGTGACTTCACTAAGTTTGCGGTTGGGCAGGAAGCGGGCGATCCCGTTAAGAAATGGGAACGTTGCGGCCTCTACCAGCGCATGGGCTCGCGACTCTATCAGAGCGAAGGCAGCCAGTGCATCTTCAGGCACCAGTCTCTTGTGACCGAGCGAGATCAGCCGGTCTGTGACTTCATCGGGGTCGAGTCCGAGATCCTGAGGTTGTAGCTTCTTGGCAGCGCGCCAGTATCGGACGCTGACGTTTATCAGTACTCCCTCACGGGTCAGTACGTTCAGCAGGTTGTTGTTTGTCTGCATGGTGTTGTTCCTTTCGTTGTTGATTTCAAGGTTGTTTTTGCGTTTGACTTTCACGTCCCCGTTTGGCATACTTATCAACGGTTTTTGTTTATATTCTTAAGGAGGATGTCTTTAATGAGAAGTTGTATGCGAGTTGTGATTGGATTTTCGGTCTGTATGGTGCTGGCGTTAGAGGTGTTGGGACAGGCAGACGACGCCGTGTTTTTCCGAATTGTGTCGCCGGCGAATTCGCAGATTACGTCGTTTAATCCAGACGGAACGCTGGTCTGGACGAATGCCGCGACGGAGGGAGTGATGTGTACAGTGCAACGGACTACGGCAGTAAGCGGCGGCTTCACCAATTGGGTGGATTATGCGCAGTGCGAGGTGACGAACGTCACGATGGCCTTGCGGGTGTATGACCCGCAAGCGCCCGCAATGGTCCTGATCCCGGCGGGCACTAACAGCGGAGCAAATCCGTTGGCGGACGGAGAATCTTATGAGTCATATTATCCGGAGAATTATTCGTTGACGGTGGATTCTTTTTACATGGATAAGTATGAGGTGACCAACGACGATATGGTACGGGTGATGCAGTGGGCGTACAATCAAGGAAAGGTGCAAGTCCGAAGTTATAGTGTATGGTGGGAGAATGCCCGGGGCAGTACGTTTAAATTTCTGGAGTTGGATGATAGTGATTGCCGCATCACCTGGAATGGTTCGTTCTTCGAAATGAAAGACACTAAAAGCGCAGGTTATCCCTGCGTTGAAGTGACCTGGTTCGGTGCGGTGGCCTATTGCAACTATCGCAGCGAGATGGAGGGACGTACGCCCTGCTATGATTTGAGTGATTGGAGCTGCGGCTTCAGTGCCAACGGCTATCGTTTGCCGACGAATGATGAGTGGGAGTATGCGGCCCGCGGCGGGTTGAGCGGAAAGCGTTTTCCGTGGGGGGATACGATTAATCACAATTATGCGAACTACCGTGCCTTTGGCAGCCTTTACACATATGATACGACCCACTATACAACCTTCACGTTTCACCCTGATTATGACGATGGAGGATATCCCTATACCAGTCCGGCGGGCGCTTTTGCAGCGAACGGTTATGGATTATACGACATGTCTGGCAATGTACGGGAGTGGTGTAATGATGCGAAAGGTTCAGGTTTCTCCCCTTTAGACCGTGCCATCTTAGGCGGTCACTTTGCGAGTAGTGCAGCTGAAATGCGTTGCGGCGAGCAGATCTGGATCTACCGGCACCACAGCCACTACATGCAAGGATTCCGGGCCGTCTGTCGTTAAGTGCCACATGTGCTCCTCCTGCCTTGCCTTCACGCGTTGGAAGGCAAGACTCTAGATTTCGTTTGCATCACTTTCACGCCGCCATATTCAGCACAGTACGTGATCTCTCAATATGCCAGGTCCTGCATGCTTCTTTATGGGGACAACTGCCACAGTAAAACCCCTGCTCACTCGGAGCAAAGTGCTCAGCTGCAATCATACTCTCCGCCAGTTTGGCCAGCTCGACTAATCTCAGAAAGTCATCCTGACTGCGCTGAGTAACATGCTGCTCGAATACCGGTGTCTTGTTTTTCACCACAACGTCAAATCTGAAGTCAGGTATCTCACCATGTATCAGAGAGTACCCGTACAGAAACGCGGAGGGCTGCCAGTCCTTGGCCGCCTTTGTTTTAGCCCAGCGGTTCCCTGCTGTCTTCCAGTCCACAAGCATCTTGTGATCGTTCAGAGAGACCACGCAGTCGATCTCGCCTATTAATGGCGTCTCAAGGCTCATGCCGTTTATATCTGTGAGCGGCACGCAGAAAGCCTCGTTAAAAGCGATGACCTCTTCGTCGGGATTGATGTTGTCAACCGCGCAGGCAACCATGTCCCGGCCCTGCTGTGCACATGACTCTGCATCCATGCCCTTTGTGAACCTGATGTTGTTATCTTCAACCACCTGTTTAGCCCATACGTTCTGGAAAAGATCAGAGGCCTCTGCTGGTTCAGGCACCCTGCCTTCCATGCGTGTTAGAGCGATCCACTCCATAACCCTGTGATAGGCTGAACCGAAGCTGAGTGGCAGGGGGGTGAATGTCTTAGGCAACCGATAGATCCGGTCGAACGAATACTGTAAACTGCATATGTTAAAAAACTGATTGAGGGCGCTGAAGCTCCAGTGGGGCCGCGCCCGATACTCTTTTAGTGTTCCCATGACTATCTCCTTCTGTGTGGGGTGTGCTTGGTACATACAGGGCCGGACATAAAACATATTCATATCCGGCCCTTTAACTCAGGTCATGCAGCTCGCTGTCGGCGGCCACCCGCGTTCATCTCATCGAGTATTGCACTCGCCTGCTTGCTTGTAAGATCATAGAGGCTGTCAACCCCGAACCTCGTGCGTATATCCGCGTTGAGATCCGAGAGCAGGATCTTCTGCTCGGATGCCAGATCCGTTATGAACTTGATCTGCTTGTTGCTGGCCTTACGTTCGCCACCGCGCTGATTGTGCTGACTCTGCTGATTGCCGCGCTGCTGCCCGAAAACCTGCTGGTAGGCAGGAGCAGGGGGTGCTGCCTGGCCTCCGTGAAGCTCATCATCCACAGAACGTCGCAGCAGTGCCGCTGTGTCGTGGATACGCTCTTTGATCTGGTCGGGGGTGAGGTTGTCGCTGAGCTCAAGCTCCACAGATGCGTGGAAACTCTGGCTGCTGAAATCCTGTCCCTCGACGGGGATCTTCTTACTGTATGATGTGTTTAACTTGATCATCTTTGATTCTCCTTCTCTGTTTGATTGAAATTACTGCTGGCTTTTAAACAGCCATTGCCATTGCCATGATTTTTATCGGCTTTGGGCCCGGCATCTCTCTGACTGAGACAGCGTGTGTATATTCTGTCAGAGGGTCTTGAACCATACCATCACCTATGCGCTCAGCCTGAATAGCAGCCGAGAGCTTGTCGTTTGCCGGTACCTTGATTGTGAACCGCTTGTGCGTGTCCTTGGCTCCGTGGTCAACACCGAGCCTTACTTTAAAGATCCCCATGATTATCTCCTTCTTTGTTAAGTGGTTTTCTAAATACAAAAAGCCGCCGCTCCACCCGGAGTCGACGGCTTGTAAGATGTTAGGTCCTGCTGTGACGCTAGACCTGGATGGACTGAAGTTTCTGAAGGCCGGCGCGTACGCTCGCAACTTCTTTGCGGCGGTTGCGGTCCTCTTTCAATGCCGCCCGTATAATGGGTGCCATATCGGACATTGCTGTCTGCGACTCACGCACCTTGCTCTTCAAGGTGTCGTATGCAACCAGCATTTTTTCCAGTGAGGTCACTTCAACGCTCTCATTGTTTGTGCTGGTTGTTTTAACTTCCTTCGGCATAGTATGCCTCTCCTTTTCTTTAGGTGTTGTTGTGTTAACGATTGGTTCCGGTTGCGGATGTTCCGCAACTGGAGTGGTTGTTGATTGTTTGGCAACCTCTGTGCTCTCACTGGTGTTCTCAGCTGTCTCAGCAGGCTTTGACGGCCCGTTCAGGCGCAGAGGCATCAGAACGTGTTTTCCTCCGTTGCTGTCAACAGAGAGCAGGGGAGATGCGTTATCAGCGAACATGAACTCCCGGAACCCGGCTTTAAGTGCATCTAACAATGAATCTCGGTTGATGCAGATATTACAGCCGGCGCCTTCATAAGTACTTCCGGAGGTAAGCGGGATCAAGAGATCCTTTTCTCCCATATGATCCTTACCCTGCAGGCAGATCTCTTCGCCAGCAGAGCACTTAAAGGTTATGTACTCCATATCTCCAGGGAATGCCGGTATGATCTTTGTAAGAGCATTAACCTCATCATCTGTAAAGATCAACTTGTTAGCGGCGCTATCCGTAGAGGGCATAACCTGTTTGTAGTTCGGGTATACGCCGTCATAGACTTTTGTCCGGTATGTCCAGGGGCCTGATCTGGCGCAGAAGCGCTTATTGTCTTTGCCCTTGGATACACCTATCTCAGCATCCTCAGGTAGACCGTTCCACAGCAGAAACTTGCTGATGGGAACAATCACGCCCTCTTTATCCCTGATTGGGATATCCAGGTTCCCGCGAAGTGTGAGCCTGCGGCCATCGGTTGCCACAAGGGCTTCCTCGCCTTTAGCTTCCCTCGTATCTATGAAGACCGAGCACAGGGCCTGCCTGGTTGAGTCAGTTGAAGCAAACACCGAGAGATCCCGGTATGCACTGATAAACCCAGATGCAGGAGATGTCCTGATAGCGCCTCCAGCAGGAGGCCAGTCCTCGGGATCGAGAGCTTCAATTGTCTGTGTAACCGCGTGACCGCCTACATGGTTCGTGACAGTGATTTTATCGTCGGCACTCTCAAGTGCTACGATTTCGCGGTCTGTACCCTTCGAGAGGCTGCGTAACAGTGCCAATGGCACCAGCATAACGCCTTCACCTTCGGCGGCACTGTTGTCAAGACTGTAAACAGCGGTCTGGTCCAGGTCGGTTGCCTCTGCGGTTACTTTGCCGCTCGTATTGCTAAAGCATACGCAACTGAGTACCTGCAATGTGCCCCTGTTCGGGACAATCTTGCTGAATCCGGTGGTCATGCTTTTTAGTTCACGGCGGGTGATAGTGATTTTCATGTGGTTTTCCTTTTAGTCTTATTGTTTGAATGGTGGTCATAGATTGTTGTGGGTGCTTATGCGCACTCTCCATCGACCACAAAGCGGAAGTGGCGGTTCAGGTCCGCCTGGAACTGTTTGCCGATGCCGTAAAGCACAGCGAGCGACACGCTCAGCGAGGCCAGTATAGGGCCGACCACCGGAAGCGGGTTAACGAGATAAGCGAGCGCGACACCAAGCATTACGCATTGGCAGAATTGATGCCGATTATAAAGCCACTCACAGATGGTCTGTACAAGAGCTTTAGCTTTGTGCCACAGCTCCCGGAGCTTCTGTTTGATTTCCTTAGGCAGGCTGAGTTTGCGGATACGTCTCCAGATGGTGGACTTGGATTTAAATTTAAATTTCGAACGCTTTTTCATGCGGTCTCCTCTTTAGATGGTTTGAATGATTTGCGGCAACGCTAGATCTCTTGACATAGAAATTTATAAAATATCACCAGAATGCGAAATATGCAGTGCTAGGTTTCTCTCCTAATCTACTCTTCGAGCACACCTGGCAGTTTGTAGTCCACCAGTAGTCATGCGTTATGTCCAACGTTGCACAAGAACAAATAATCACACAATCAAGCAGAAAACATTTCTACGGTAGGCGTTTTGAAAAGCTAAATACCAACGACTTACGACGATTTAGTCACAATTTACAACGACTTACGACGATTTGGTAAGAAACGGAATTTGGCTCTATGTCAAGAGTTCTGAACCCGAAGCCGAATCAGTTCGTCGTTGATGGTACGCCCCAGATGTCGATTGAAGCGGCGCTCCAATGACTGGCGCCCCACTCCCACGGTCTGGGCGATCAACGGGACAGAGAGGCGGTCGCTTGAATGGTTGGACATGTGGCGCAAGGCCTGCTCTACTTTTGAGTCGCTGACAGCAAAGAGATCGCTGGAACGGCGCACCACCAGCTCTTTAACTGGCGTATACCGGGGTTCAATCGGCA
>Ga0307990_1001837_pt1 | contig 17547 bp, 8 predicted proteins | sample EllFjometagen129_FD_203168 | JGI IMG/M metagenome (GOLD analysis project Ga0307990, IMG submission 203168) | Marine microbial communities from Ellis Fjord, Antarctic Ocean - #129 | ecosystem: Environmental > Aquatic > Marine > Unclassified | place: Southern Ocean | collected 2014-10-08
ACAGGCTCTCTTGGCGTTTCCCTTTATCTTACCTGAACAGTACGGGTTGAAAGCTGCTACGCAAAACGGAAACGATTCCCCTCATTTGTTGACTTGCAATAAATAGTTTGTAAAAAAAGTTAAATTATCAGTATTTTTAAGATTATGTATGAAATCGTAAAAATACCATTTTAAAAGGTCAGAGGTGCACACTCCCTACAAAGCGTGAGGTTGGTTTTCTGATCCTCCGATGATTTCGGATTGAAAGTGTGCAATGATAAAGCTCGCTGGGAGACGGGAATATCTGTTATGGGATATCGAGTGTGTTAGAAGATAACTGTCTCAATTAGATCGGCAAAGATCGTTTGACTTATCCCAGCTTCCAGGTATATTGTCAGGGCTTACTGAACATATGCGACGGGTTTTCAGACGTTCACATTTTGTTTCATGAGTAAGTGACTGCAAACTCAAACACCCGTGGAGCTTGAGAAATGAACGGTATGGAAGCCCGCAGGTTATCTATAAACGAAATATGCGTGGAGTCAGCAACGATACAGTATACCAATGGATTGATAAGCATGGCATAGCATGCCCGCCCAACCCAGGGGCTGTCTTTGTAAATTTAATAAAAAGCAGGTAAACGCATGGCATGGGTTGTGTCAGGCAGATCTACAGATAGATCGAAGAAGCTGGATGTCGAACGATAAGGATATACGATGAGCAAGAAGAAGCCAAAGTTTTCTGGGCATCAGACGTTTGCCTTCCGCTATGGATGGCTGGAAAAAGGGTTCAGGTTCGCAAGAGATCGTAAGAATTTCAACGATGACGACGCCATTGTTAACCTTGGTGTAGGTAAAAACATGGTTGACAGTATTAAGTATTGGTGCGAAATGGCGGGGATTCTTTCAGAGGGAACTGTCACTGGATTTAGTATTTCTCTGCTTGATGAAGCAACTGGATGGGACCCGTTCCTTGAAGACAATGCGTCGCTGTGGCTGCTGCATTGGAAATTGATTACGAATCCTGAATTCTTAACATCAGGAAGTGTAGTTTTTTCTTTCTTGCATAAGCCTGAATTCAGCAAGCGAGAAGTGGCTGAAGCCATTTCTCGTCAGCTTGATCAGGCGTCAAAAAAGGCTCCTTCAGATAGCGTCATGCTTCGAGACGTTGATTGCTACATCCGATCTTATGCAGGCACAAAGCGTTTCGAAAAAAAGAAAAATGGAGAGGAATCGTTCGATTGCCCGCTCCAAGAACTCAGTCTGATTCATTCGATGACGGATGCTGAAATGTACCGCTTCGCAATTGGTCCAAAAATATCCCTTCCCCCGGAAATTATTGGATACGCCATTTGGGACTACCTTAATTGCAATCAAAATCGAAACTCACTGCGCATCCAGGAAGCCCTATACCACGAATATAGTCCGGGACAAGTTTTCATGTTGGACGAAAATTCTTTAATCGAGGCAATAAATACCCTGCATGCAAATCCAATTTGGGAATCAAAATTCAGCTTTACTGAATCGGCCGGTATCGCCTTGATTCACTGTTCGCTTCAAAACGGTGATGAGTTGCTGGAACACTACTATAAAAAAAGACACGCTTGATTATGAAAGAATGCCAAATCTCAGAATATGTCAGCGTTGCCCCTCGCTATTTGCGTTCTGTTAATCTTTCCAACGACTGGAGGCGTGCTGAAAGTTTTGCTGGCTATATTATAACTCCGAATGTAGCTCAAAGCCTTGATCGCCTTGGTAACGGCCTTTTGGACAAGAACGGTCAGCGCGCGTTCACTCTTATCGGGCCTTACGGAACAGGGAAATCTGCTTTTGCAGTATATCTTTGCCAACTGCTGGCGCATGACGACAAAAATGCTACAAAGGCAAGTGAACTGCTGGCAAAGGGGCATTCAAAGCTAACCAAGCAATTTGAACAAGCACGAGTTCACGCAAGGGGTCGAAAGGGATTTCTACCGGTTGCTGTAACGGCACGGCGACGTCCTATTGCCCAGCTGATTTTAGAGGCACTAGGAAAAGCTGTTTTCGACCTCAAGAAAACAACCTCGGTTCGACAATTAGCAGACCGAATACAAATAGCAATGGAGCGCGATTATTGGAAAGATACGGCAAGTATTCTTAAATTTCTTGAAGAAATTGGAAACGAAGCTAAGAGCCAAGGTTATACTGGTCAACTACTGCTCATTGATGAGGCTGGGAAGACTTTAGAATACGCTCTCCAGGATAAAGAGGGCGGCGACGTTTATATCTTTCAGGAAATTGCTGAGTATGCAAATCGTCAGCATGATTGCCCCTTGCTCTTTCTGATAACTCTTCACCAAATGTTTGACGATTATGTTGCGCTGGGAGAGCGAACCATCCGTGCGGAATGGACCAAGGTGCAAGAACGCTTTCAGGCAATCCAGTTTGCCGAGTCAGCAGCGACGACCATACAAATGCTGGCAGATGCTTTTCAGCCGAACTCGCCGCGTTCAGCCAAGATAAATAGAGCGATTGATTCCGCTCTAGACCAACTGGAACAGAGTTCAGCCCCTCTGCCCATAGGGCTTGACAGCTCAACATTTAGGGTTATGGCACGACGTGCATGGCCGTTACATCCAACAGCCCTGCTTGCCCTGCCGCATCTCTTCAGGCGATTGGCGCAAAATGAAAGATCAATATTTTCATATTTGACCAGCCATGAGCCGTTTGGATTTCAGGAACATCTTCAAAGAAATTTAACTAGTGACTGCGGGTTTGTACGCATACATGACCTTTACGCGTACCTTCTTGCTAATTTTGAGGCTGGGTTGGCAAGGTTACCTCATGCCAAAAGGTTGCTAGAAGCCAATGATGTCATCAATAGCAGGCAGAACTTGTTGCCTCAACAATATGAGCTGATTCGTACAGTTGCCATATTGAATGTCCTGGGAGAAATGTGTCCGCTTCGAGCTACCCTTAAGTTGCTTGAGTGTGCGGCACCCCCGGGTGTAGAGGTTGAAGCTGAATTAGCTAAATTTAAACAACAATCGATCCTTACCCTTAGACAGCTTGATGGAAGTTACCGTGTTTGGGAAGGCAGTGACGTCGACATTGATGCTCGAATGAAGGAAGCACGCCGCCACTTGCAAATGGAGGGCGGGTCCCTACTCGAAACATTGCGCCGTCATTTGCCACAGCAAACCTTTGTCGCGCGCCGTCACAGTCTGGAAACGGGAGCCCACCGGTTTTTTAAGATACTGTACGCAGATCGAATAGATAAACCTGAAAGTTATCTCAAAAAGGAGATCACCGGAAGTGCATCAGGGGTGGTCCTGGTCCTACTACCTAATGCGGATCCAACTGTATTACGCACATCCGCAGAGCAGGCCACTCAAGCTCAACTCAGATTGATCATTGCATTACCAAGGCAAATTGAGGCCTTGAAAACTGTCGTTGAAGCGGTCGCGTGTCTCCGTTGGGTTGAACAGCATACGGAGGAGCTCCGAGATGACCGGGTTGCCAGACGAGAGCTCAGCCTGAGGTTGGTTGAGGGTGAGCAAAAAATTGCTCAGCTGCTCCAGGCTCTGTTAAACCCGCATCCAGCCCCAGTCGGGAACTCCTGTCAGTGGTTCTGGAATGGCAAAGACCAGGCACCGAATTCCCCTTCAGATGTAACGAAGCTATTATCCCAAGCATGCGATCACATCTATTCGCAAAGCGCACGCTTGAGAAACGAACTGATTGCAAGAGCTACTATCTCTTCAGCAGCTTCTAGTGCACGACGCTGCTTGCTGGAAAAAATGCTAACCTCTGCCGGGCAGGAGCGTCTTGGCATTGAGGGATTCCCCCCCGAAAGAAGCATGTACGAATCGGTTCTGCATGCTGCCGGGTTGCACGCCTTTGATCACTCTAAAGGTTCTTGGGGATTTCAGGTACCGCCAAGTGAAAATACTGTAAACCTAAGACCCTGTTGGGATTTGCTGGAGCAAGAAATATTCACGACGGATGTGAAGAAAGCCGAGGTGCAGGCAGTGTTTGCGCGACTTGCGGAAGCGCCCTATGGGCTACCTGAAGGAGTTCATCCTGTCCTTTTTACAGCATTTTACCTGCACAACCAGGACGACTTATTCATTTACAGGGAAGGTAGTTTTGTTCCTGACCCACAGCCTGCTCACTTCGAGCTATTACAAAGAAGGCCCGACCTCTTTTCTGTCTCGGGAGCGCGACTAGATGGTATTCGCCGGAATGTTGTAGAGCGGCTTGCACAAGGCTTGGACACTCCTTCAAAAACGGCCTCGGTTGTCCGTGCTATGTTCCGCGTCATTAACAGACTCCCTCCGATAACTTTGAAGTCCTCGAAGTTTAACCAGAAAATGGTAATTGACATGCGTGAGAGGTTCCTGCAAGCCCGCTCACCTGAAGATCTGCTTTATTCTGAGCTGCCTGAATGTTTCGGCATGAAGCCATTCTCGCATAACGAGACACGAGAAAATGATGTAGATCGCTTCTTTGATAAATTGAACATCTGTTTGTCTGCCCTCCGGGACCATGCCAACGAGTTGAAGGGCTATGCCCGAAATATCCTACTCAAGAAGTGCAACCTTCCTCATGGTAGTGATGGCTGGAAGGAACTTGAGCGGCGGGCCATCTGGATGGGGCCAAGGATGAATCATGAAATTCTTACACCATTCATGAACAGCGTTGCGAATGGTATTGCCGATAACCACAACTCCAAACCTGCACTCTCATATGTTGCCAAAAGATCCTTCGAGCAGTGGACCGACCTTGATGTGGAGCGGTTCCCGGGATTAGCAGAAGGAATTGGCGAGCAGTTCCGCCAAGCATGGAGGAATTTTGGGGATTCCGGGCCGGAACTCACTGCAGCTGAACTTCGGCAGAAAATCAAGCTTCGTCAAGCTTTGGAGCCTCAGCTACGCAAAATTCGAAGCCAAGCATCTGTTAATGCTTTTTCTGCCGCGCTGAGAGAACTGATTCAGGAATTGGAACGTGAATCAGAAGGCGGCATGAAATGATGAAGAAGTTGACAATGAGTGACGTGCAACAGCCGAACAACGATAACTTGAATAACCAGGGAAAGCCGGTTCGTCATATCCTGGCTCTTTCTGGGGGAAAGGACAGCTGCGCACTGGCTGTCTACATGCTCGGTAAAATTCCGGATGTGGAATATGTTTTTTGCGACACAGAAAAAGAGTTGGATGAAACCTACGAGTACCTGATCCGCCTTGAAACATTATTGGGGAAAAAGATTATATATCTTAAATATTCAGACGGTTACGGATTCGATGAAATCCTGCAGATAAAGAATGGATTTCTTCCTTCACCAGATTCAAGGTGGTGTACGGAGTATCTTAAAATCAAACCATATGAAAAATTTATTGGGAATGACCCAGTGCTAAGTTATGTCGGTATTCGGGCGGATGAGGCTCACCGTAAAGGATATATATCGACAAAACCTAATATAAAAACGGTTTTTCCTTTCATCGCAAACAATATTAGGCACGACGATGTTGTGCGTATATTGGATGAAGCAGGATTGGGTTTACCTAAATATTACACATGGCGCTCCCGATCAGGATGCTACTTTTGCTTTTTCCAGCAGAAACGAGAGTGGGTTGGCTTGCTTGAGAATCATCCTGAGCTTTTTAAAAAATCAATGGATTATGAAAAAACAGACCCAAATTCAGATGAAACAAGGTTTACATGGAGTCAAGATGAAAGCCTGGCTGAATTATCAAAACCAGCGCGTGTTGCTCAGATAAAAGAGGCGTACGAAAAGCGAAAGGCTAGATTGAATAATACATTTGTTGGAAATAAAAAACTGAAAGACATGTGGATGGATGACAACTATGCTGAGGCATCTGAAATTGCATGCACCATATGTCACCTTTAGGTGGAGGAATTCGTGATTTATTGGGACCATAATGCAACAACCCCCTGTGCACCAGAAGTCGTGAAAGTCATGCAGCCTTTCTTGTCGGAGGAGTTCGGAAATCCGGCTAGCTCCCATCTAGCTGGGCGAAAAGCCGCCCGTGCGCTTTCTACGGCGCGGTCCCAGGTGGCCTCTCTTGCTAAATGCCGCCCCGGTGAAATCGTATTCACAGCTGGAGCGACAGAAAGCAATAATTTGGTTTTCCTCGGGCTGCTTTTATCGGATCGGTCTGATAAACGGAGAGTAGTGACCACCGCCATTGAGCACAAGTCTGTTATCGATCCAGCGGCTTTCCTGTCTGAAAAAGGTTTTGATGTTGTCTATCTGCCAGTGACACGCGAAGGTGTTGTTGACTTAGCTGCAGCCCGGGAGTTGATTTCCCCAGATACCGCTCTGGTGTCTGTCCAAGCCGCAAACAATGAAATCGGCACACTGCAACCAATCGAAGAAATAGCCCGCATGGCTCATAAGGAAGGGGCCTTTTTTCATACTGACGCTGTGCAGGTGCTGGGAAAAATCCCTGTCGATTTAGAGGCCTGGGGATGTGACTTTGCCTCCTTCAGTGCACACAAGCTGTACGGTCCCAAGGGAGTTGGCGCCCTGTTTGTTAGTGGTGGCCCTCGCAGGTGGCCGTGGCCACATCCATTTCGTGGGGGGGGGCAGGAAGGTGGGCTCCGGCCAGGAACCAGTAATGTCCCGGCAATTGTTGGATTTGGGGAAGCATGTCGCCTGGCAGAGGAAAAATTACCTGGAGAAATGTCACGTGTGTATCAATTACGCTCAGCTTTTGAAGAAAAGATTCTCGCTCAAATACCAAATTGCGTCGTCCATGCCCAAAAGGCCCCGAGACTTCCTGGAACAATCAGCGTTGCATTCAAAGGTGTTCCAGCTGACATGCTGATTGATAATTTAGTAGAGGTGTGTGTCGGGAAAGGTTCAGCATGCACTACCGGGGCCATAGGCGCGTCTCATGTTCTTATTTCTATTGGCTGTGAAACTAACGTCGCGGATGCAACTATTCGACTGTCTTTGGGCCGCGATTCTACGAATGAGCAAATAGACGAAACCATGGATAAAATTCTTACCTCCGTGTCTTTTATTAGAGATAAACTTGAAGGGTGGTAGCATGTTAGCAAAGGATATTAAATTTGAGATTGTCAATTTGGGTGGGAGTAGAAAACATTTTAAGCCCCACAAATATGTCGCGCTACTTGCTGCTATAAGCATACTACAGGAAAATTCTTTTAGCGAAAATAGAGTTTATTTTACAGATAAATTCCAAAGATTATTTTCCGATATTTTTTCAAAATATTCTTCCGGAAATGATCGCAATCGTCCTCACACCCCCTTTTTTCATCTCAAGACTTCATCTTTTTGGAGACTAATACCTAAGCCAAACATGGAACGTGAGCTAGATAAATCCACCACTGTTGGAGGTCCAACTGCGTTGACTGACATTGTGGAATTCGCAGAACTAAGTAATTCATTTATGAGTATTTTGCGAAATGATGATGCTTGTTCAATCCTTCAAGCAATGATTCATGATTGCCTGGCAGTCGGTTGTTCGAGCAGAACTGGAGTTAAAGGTATGGATGGCACTAACGTTTTTCAGCGGATTTCCATGAAGAATATAAGTAGATCCTTTTCGAATCCTTTTGTCGGATACTTGAACTCACTGCAAAGGCTAGGTGCAGGAAATGAGAATGCCCTTGCGGAGTCACAAGCCTGCAACCCTCAATTCGCGCATATTCATGTACCTCATCCCCTAACGCAAACTATTTTGACAGAATTGGAAAATAGCAATGGAAAGCATGTAATTCTGACAGGCCATGCTGGTGACGGCAAATCGACCATTGCAGTCGAGCTTTACAAACATCTTACCGAAATACCAGCCTTTCAGCCCTTGGTTAGTCAGATGAAACCACGTGAAGATATTGCCGGAAAAGCAATAGCAATTATCAAAGATCTTAGCGAGCGGCATAAAGCTGAAGATAGGGCATTGCTTGAGGAATGTGTAGGGGGCGCCCGTCGATTGCTTCTAGTTACAAACACAGGGACCTTGCTCGATCTGCTACGAAATCATTCTGATTTTTTTGGGCTGGATAAGGTGACGCTAGAAAGCGCTGTATTGAACGCTATCAGCAATGAACGGGGTGAAGGTGATTTGCAGCTTGGGGATGCTGAATTCCGGGTGTTCAATCTGGCCAGGATGGACAACCTCTATATTGCTCGACAAATACTTGAGAAGATGTTGTCGCCTGAACGCTGGAGCGAATGCTCTGGGAGGGATTGCAGGTCTAGTTGCCCGATCTGTCTGAATGTTGATCTAATTCAAAGCAACAAGCAAAGAGTTTTTGACAGGATATTCCTTGCCTACCGGCGGATGTATGAATATGGCACTAGATTAACGATGAGGCAGCTCACCGAACACCTTGCCTACATTGTAACATCGGGTCTGGAAGAAACGGATATCGAAGAGATGCGACAGAAGAACGAGAATCCGCTGAAGGCTGAGTACATGTTCTTTAACCGATTCTTCGGAGATAACGGATACGCGGACCATGCCGCCGCGCAGCAAATGCAATCAATTCGAGAGGTTCGGAGACAGGGTTTTGGTGAGCGACCTTGTCCTACCTGGGAAAGGCGACTTTGGCTGCGATCACATGGCCAGCAATTTCAGTTGGGAGTTGATGGTTGTGCCTCTGATTTTAAATTGCTGCGAGAACATGGCTCAAGATCTGGAAATGACAACCGACCGGGCTTGACACCTGACCAGGCTCGCGAACAAGTTCGGCGAATGTTGTACTTCCTTTATGATTTTTCCAAAGAAGAACAATCCTATTTAAGCCAGTATCTGAACTCCCCCACTATTTTACGTTGGCAGGCATGGCAGGAACCCAATGCCCAGCTTGATAGCAATGAAAAATTTGTTCTTGAACATCGTATCTATCATGTTTTGCAAGAGCATTTTACCGGGGTTCGTCTTCCCGAAGGGTCGACGCAACATGAGCGACGACTGTATGTAACCCTGAGCCGTCGTCGCAGTGAAGTCAGACAGAGCGCCCAGGTTGTCCTTGCCCAAGTGGACTGGAGCACGGCTACCAATCTTAAACTCGGTACCGTGAACAACGCCGCCGGTGGGAGGCGGACTGACCTTATCCTGCAGGGCCTTGACCGCATTGCAGGAATCTGTCTCCAGTTGACGTTGCCGTTTCTTGACTATGTGGTCATGCGGCATTTCGGCGAACTGGGCGAGGTATTGCAGGCTGCGTATTTGGAACGCCTAGAGAGGTTCAAGGCGCAGGTGCAGAAGTTGGCGCGTACGTCGGATGAACGGATCATGCTGGTCAGGCTAAAAACTGACCACACATTCCGCCGCCAACATTATTCAATTAGGAACGGAATACTGGAGGTCAGCGATGTCTTGTGAAACTTTTCCTTCGACACCGAGGCACGAAAAAAATCCTGCTATACAGTTGTTCGGTAACCGTTTGTTCCTTGATCAAACTCCAACAGAATTTCTTGTCGAATTTCTTCTAATTGTTGCATCAGAAAAGAAAGTTGATCCTCATAGATTTTCAACCCCTCTTCCCCCCCATGCTGCCTTAATAAACTGGCAAAATACCATTCTTGAATATACACCAAAAGCCCGTCTTAATTTGAAATTGTTCTCGTTCTTGGGCGCTTCACGGTTGGACTCCCGGCACGTCACTCACCGCCAGCATCATCAGGAGCTTCTTAACGTGTTGATGCCCAAAATCTCAATGTCAGGCTCTGGGAGCAAAGAGGAAGTGATCCGTACCTTGGAAAACCTGTTCCTCGGTTTTCAAGGTGCTGGCGGTGGGCGAACCTGGTGTGCCCAGAGCTTTTTGCCAATTTCCCCTGGGTTTCTTGCGGGAGAAACTATTTGGAATGAAACTGTAGCCCGAAAATATCCACCAACAAGTTGGTCAGATATAGCTGATTCGCTGTCTACATATTTAACAATGAACAAGCATCGCTTTCTCGCCCGTGGAGGTGAAGTGCTTTATCTGCAGCTCTGCAATGCACTTCGCCAACCCTCAGAGATCATTCAGAGGTGGGTAAAAGAAAGCGAGGTCGCATTTGACCTCAATGAACAGAACCCGGAATGGTTGCACGCTGAACTGGAACGTGAGTTAAATGGGCTCATGACTCGCTGCCCAGCTACCGTGACTGAGATCGCCGAATTCATCGATTGTGGCATCGAGCATGAAACATCCGAGAAGACCGACGGAACAGAAGACGCACCCCGTTATGTAAAGGCAGGGTGGTGTCCTGCTGCGAGCTGGCAGGAAGGATACCTTTTTGCGGTTGATTTGCTGAGATTATGCAAAGCGAATCTGGCTGTTGTTGATCGACTCTATATGCTGGAAACTGCTTGTTCGATGCAAGTGCTACGGAGCCTCGCGATGCAAAGTGTCCGATACGTTGTCTCTGAACATCCGACCCCTTGGCCAGGCTATCGTTTAGCGGTATCTTCTCCGAAAGAAAAAAGGTTAACGATAAAGCGAATATCGCACCACACGGCCAAAGCGATAGAAAAGCAGATTTTTCGGGCCATTCGTAGTGATTGCGTTGATCTGCCACAAGGTGAAAATGAGCCAGAGAAATCACTTAAGATAGCCGACCGGCGCTACGCCGGAAAGCTCTTTGTCGGCTTGGCAAAACGTATTGGCCTAATAGTACCACGCAGAGGAGCAGGAGCACGTTTTGTTCTAAATGAACAGCTCTTACGTTTGCTGGTTGTGACGACTGTTCCTGTGGGAGGCAGAATTACTTTCGACACATTTAAGAGGCTTGTAGAACTCCGCCATGGACTGGTATTTGATGCTGATGGGTTCAACCGGGCAAGTGTGTGGTTAGGCGATGCCGGTGTTTACCTACCAACCGATACCGATGCCTGGTTGCAGGACATGTTGGAGGCAGCTGGATTACTGATTCACCTATCTGATTCATGTGCTTTGGTGGAAAGCCCTGCAGGAAACATTGAATGAGAGGATGCATATGAAATATTTTGCCAATTCCGTTCTGAGCCATATTGCCAAGAAGGTCAGAAAGCTTCAGAAGGGTGATTCTGTTGGCCACCGTATGCTTATCATGATCCCGGCCATGCCTGAAAAGCATCTCCTTTCCATAGCTGATAACCTTGCCAGTTATTGTTTGGAAGGTTCTAACATAGTCCTCACATTGAAAATTGCAAAAGTGTTGACCGATGACTGGACCCCGCAAGGACGGAAAAAAACGGAGGACCAGGGGTGGGTAGATGACCGTGGCAACTTGACCTATTACCGTAATCTGGCTCCGGTTAGTGGAAAACTTTCTCTGGTTGTTCTATGCGGGTCTGACCGTGTTACAGATTCCGGAGGCCTTGCTGATTTTCATACCTGTGACCTGGATACAATTTGGCACAGTGAAATGGCTAGAAGTTTCCAGGGATGGGTCTACGCCAAGCTTCAAAGTATCGGGATGCAGAGTGTTGAGGCAGAAGACTTAAAGACCTTTGATCGGCTTTTGAAGCCTCTTCTGGATTATGGTCGTGGCGATTTGCTTCAAATCAGTGACTGGTTGGAAATCCTCGATTTAAATCATGCGGTAGAGGTGCTGCAAGTCCAGCAGACCATACTGGTCAGATTAAATTCTTTCAGTTTGCCTTCATTTGCGGGATTCCCTTTAAGGCAGGAGAAAAAGACCCTAGCACCTTACATTGACAAAGCGGTATCGTTCTTCAGCTATACCCTTTTCCTTGAAGCACGTGAAAGAGATAAAGCTACGAAAGCCATTGACAAGCTTATAGAAGCTTTCCAGGAAGGTGAGGATCCTGGCTTCCTATTGGAGAATGAGGATATTCGCGGACCATATTCTTGCGGCGATGAATTATTAAAGGGATTAAAAAATTACATCCTGACAGATGACAAGGACGATCGACAGAAATTAATGAAATGTGACTTTGTCACTATTCTGGACAAGATACTCAAGTTTCGAAAGAGAGGGACTAATCCGCCACCAGAGAGATTAAGAAAACTCTCAGGAAGCCCGATTGAAATGGTTCTCACAGCTGTATGGCAGAGCTTGCTTGATTTCTATCGGGATAGACTTGTGACACCCGACGCGCAACCAACCGAAATTGCCATTATATATGACCTCTTTAAGCACGATGTTGATGGAGTCGATGACGAAGAGAGCGATTCATCTCGTGATAGTACAGATTTGGCTCGTGAATATCTTTCTCGTTTGATTGGGGGGCTCGATAGTATTGTTACGCAACACTTGTCATTGAGCGATATCGACAGAAATGAGATTGTTATTAAATGTACATTAGTAAGTGATGATATTCCCTGTAGGCACAGTCGAACGGCGGAACCTCAATTGGAATTTTCGGTATATATTTTTTACGGGGATGGAAACGACCCTTTTCGCCGAAAATTTGCCTGGCGTCTTCCAGAGAATCACTCCTATCGGTTATCAGAAGCCCTTTTATATAGAGCCAAAGATGCGATGGCTAATCATCAAGAAATATGGAAGCTACCCGTTTTTCACCTCCCCTACTACGACGAGCTGCTCAGAGCTTCATCTGACGATGAAATCAGACGTGTGCTCTTGCACTGTGTTCGTGACGAAGACCGGTTTGGTCAGCGGTTTTCTACGAATCTTTTAAGCAAAGATTGGTTAGGAACGGGTGAACCACTCATAAATAAACTTAAGCATCTTGCGGATAAATATTACCGTTTTATAAAAGTATCTGCAGAAGAGGGTCTCTTAAGAGGAATTTTTTCTGATAATGGGCGAAGGGCTGAATGGGCTGAACTCAGCATCGCCTACAAAGAAGCATTAGAAGCGGCATCGAGCGATCCTAATCAAATAACTGCAGGGATGCTCCTTCGTTCTTTTTTGGTGATTTCGCTGAGAGGTATTGAAAAAGGCGCAACTTGGCATGCAGACACTTATGAACACTCTGGGATAATAACGATACTTCATCCAGCCCTGTTGGAAATGTTGGAAGCCCAGGTTGACTATCTAATGTCTTGCTTTAACTATGCCGCAAACAGAGAGATACAGCAAGACTCTCGCCGTGAGGCATTTAAACCGCATATCTGGCGAACTTATGTAGATCTTTCCGAAATTCAAGCACCGCTTTCAGGACTTTTATACAACGAAGAACAGAACCTGGATACAAGCATTCGTGGGCAAGAGCTTATCCACAGAATTGGTTTTCCGGCTTCAGGAGATGCAGCTTTATCTACGCGCTTACTTCTCAATTATGGTGACAGTCCAGATGATGAAGAAATGTTCTCAGATTCTGAAATGTTTCGCGAGACAAGCGAATCTAAGCTTCTGCTACGCCTGATGTTGGATTACTTCCGTTTGCACCCCCATGCCAGGGATGGCCTTAGCCTTGCCGTATTCAGGAATAAGGATATCCAACCCGTAGTCGCGGCGGTTCACCATTATTTGAGAATGCTCGCCAACCCCAAAGAGACACACTATTATGTCCTCCCACCAGATCGTAGGCGTCCCTATGCAATCGGCGTCACATTTTTTACAGAGTCAAGTGATGATGCTGATGTTTCAAGCTGGATAGAGCAATGGCAAGAGCGCTGGGAGGCTGCTGAAACGGAGAGTAAATATCAATTATATAGGGAGTGTCGATTTGCAGTTGCTCACCGATTGGTCGAGAAAGGTGGCCAAAATTCATTTCAAAGACTCATCAATGATAATTTCGAAGCAGATATCGCAGTGTTCTACAACTTTATTGGTGCAGGCAGCGGTGTAAACAGGTTTGAGAATGTTCCACTATTCGATATAACAACCCGCACTCTTAAATTTCCCATTCTTGAAAAGGCCTGTTGCACGATTCGCAATCCTGCTGAGGAGTTTAAGCGCGCCAGGGTCATAAGCAATCGTCAGTTTACACTTGGGGCACGGTATGCCAATTTAATGCACTGCCTTAAGAACAAAAGTCAGCAGACGGGAACCATAGTTGTTGGAACAGGTGATTTTACGCCTTGGCGAAATGTCATTGATGCGTTGCACGCAAAAACAGAGTGGGTCATTTGTATCGATTCAAATATGGACGAACGTTTGATAAAAAAATCATCGCTCGTACCCGGCCTGGAGCGTGAAATTATTGGTTTTGGTTCTGGAGTCGGCACGCATGGAGAGGATAACTTCACAATTTCAACAGAACAGTTTTCTCTCGTAGACGTCCATGCTCGTCTCTCTGCATCCATAGAATCTCTTTATGCTGGAGCCGGATGGGGTGCGGATGAATGCCAAAAGGTGGCAAGTGGTGTACTAAAAGTCGCCCGTGAACTCTCCGGGCTATCTCTTGTGCGTGCCACTGGTGTTGATGATAACTACATCCGTGATTTCATGGCGTACGCCTTATCCCGGAAAATACTTCAGACTGATGGTCCTGTTTTGTGTGATAATTTAATTTCTTTAGACGCTTATAGGCATTGGTTTGATCTGGCAGATAGCGCCCGCAGACCAGACTTGATGTGGCTAGTAGCGAAAATTGGGCCTGATAACCGCCTTCATCTGGATATTCGCCTAATTGAATGCAAAATGGCTCAGCAATCTGAAGAGCTTCTTCTAAAGGCACGTTCTCAAATTAATAATGGTCTAAGGGTCTTAATGCCATCTTTCGCACCGCTATCGGTGGGCCAAGAAGGCGATTTGGAAGACTACCGGCCTGACAGACGATACTGGTGGATGCAGCTTCATCGCTTAATTGCAAGTAAGGCCGAAATAGACAGAGTAAAGCATGCAACTGTGCTAGCGGCATTGGAAAGATTGGCCGAAGGTGATTATGACATCACCTGGGATGCAGCTATTTTTGCCTTCTGGATCAATAGTAATGAGGCACATATTCAACGGACTGGGCAATGGACAACCGGCACGACAAATGATTTGACAGCGAATATTTATGTTATGGGCAACCAATTCGTCAATCGTCTTGCAATTGGTACTCAGGAATATCCGATTGATTGGACTGAATTGGAGAATCGAGCGGATAAAGTCGCTGGCAATGTCTGTGAGGGTATGGAGGATATTGAATTGCCTTCGGGAGAAGAGGAAGATGATGACATAACTCATTGGGACGAGAGTGATCCTACCCCTGCCGACGACGAGAATCACAGCACTGCCGATCTTGAAGATAGTGGCGAAAAGGATACTGTCATTCATGACACCGACTTTGCAGTTTCCGGGGCTGTTCACCCGCCTGGCATAAGCGCAACTAAAGAGCCGCAAATTATCAAGTTAACCGAATCTGAACCGATAAAAACATCCACATCGGATGTCCCCGACGGGCATCAGGACACAGTGAGCCCTGCAGAATTATCTCCGCAGCCTTCGCAAGGCCACGTGGTTGCATCTACCATAAAAATACCTGACCGCATTTTGTTAGGAACAACCATCAATGGGCACAAGCCCGTCTATTGGGAATTTGGGCATGCAGAATTACCTAATAGGCACATGCTGATTTTTGGAACATCGGGAATGGGGAAAACTTATGCAATTCAGTGCCTGCTCTGTGAAATGGCACGCGCTGGTCAGAATAGCTTGGTCGTCGACTATACCGATGGCTTCATCCCCAGCAAGGTGGAGGTGGCCGCTATCTCATATATTACAAATGACGGGCAGAATTTCATCCGAAATGCACCATTGCCTATTAATCCATTCAAGGCGCAAGTTAGTTTTGAAGCGGGAATGGAGTTCAAAGATAATCCAATTGATATCGCCAAGCGCGTGTCTGATATTTTTGCAAGTGTATATGAACTCGGCAGTCAGCAATTCCCCATCCTGGTTGATGCTATTACAGAAGGCCTTGAAGATAAGGGAGAGAATTTTAATCTTAGTGAGCTTCAGGATCATCTTATCAGTTTCATAGGTGATGGAATACACTCCAAAGCCTCAGTTCAAACTACAATAAACAAGCTGAAACCTTTTATATCCAGTAATCCGTTCGCATCGGATAAAACGGAGATTGGTTGGAATGAAATTTTCAGCGACTCTAATATTCGGAATAGGGTCTTCCAGTTCCACAAGGTGGATAAACATTCTGCTCGTGCATTGATTGAATTTGTGCTTTGGGATTTATACGTCTTTGTGACAAGTCATGGTGGAAAAGATCTACCCAAGGTCGTTATCTTGGATGAAGTGCAAAATCTTAACTTGGGTCCTGAAGCACCATTGGCAAAATATCTTACCGAGGGGCGTAAACACGGCTTAGCTTTAATAACTGCAACTCAAACAGTAAAAGGGGTCGGCGGGGTAAATGATGCCAAAGTTAGCCGCCTCTTTCAGGCCGAACAAAAACTGTTTTTCAAGCCCACCGAGAACGAAATGAGGGAACATGCCCAGCTTTTACATAATGCAGTTAGTACGGTGACTGTACAGGAATGGGTATCCAGGCTTGCATCCTTGCAAAAAGGTGAGTGCTGGGTTTTAGGCCGCAACCTAATTGAGACAACCGGAAAACTTAGGGTCCAAGCGCAGCGGATTAAAATTACATCGTTAGAGGAACGTGGCTTTAATGGCAAAGAAGATTGAAAGCAAACGGCTGCCGAGGAATTTTCATAAGACCTTTAAGCCTGAGCGGCAGTATATTAATTCTATGTTACGGTTTGCGGCATCCGGTCAATCTGGCGACGCCCAAATCATCGCAGCTGCTACAGGAATTCCCACAGGAGCATCAAGTGGGAAAGTCCCAGCAATTCTGGACTATTGCAGGGGCATGGGATTAATACGATTGGCGGTAGGGTCAGAGCGTTCTGCTATAAAAAGTCCCGAGCTCACCAGTTTTGGTAGAGTCGTTCTCTTGGAGGACCCTTTTCTGAAATGTGGCATTAGTCAGTGGCTTGCTCATTTCAATATGTGTAGCCCGCTAACCGGTGCAGATGTCTGGTATCAAACATTATTTGCAGGAGCTCAGACTCTGGGCGGAACCTTTGGAAGAGAGAAACTTGAGTCACATCTAAGCTTAATCTATGGCACTCGCAAAAGTGGCCTGATTGGTCCCTTGGTAGGAATGTATGCAGATGACGCCTCTTTCAAGCTTTGCGGTGCTTTATCTGAGTCTGCTGGAGTGATTACGCGAACGTCTGCTCCGATTGCTGATGAATTTGGGCGCGGGTATGGCGCTTGGTTGCTGCAAATGATCTCTGATCATTTTCCAAAACAGCAGCAGATATCTGTTACAGATTTGGATAAAGTAGCAGGCTGGAAAACTATACCTGGTTGGACAATATCATCGTTTATTGACCTTCTAGAGCTTCTTGAACGAAAGGGGTTGATCGCAGTAGATCGACAAATGGAGCCATGGTTAATGCAATCAAAAAAAGCAGCGGATGAAGTTTGGCGCAGCATCTACATGGATATGATTTAAGGAGCTAGGAAAACCTATGGCTAAGCATCTTAATGATATTGTACGTTTCCGTGGAGACCGGCTTTTCAACGGTGCGGTAAACATCAGTTGGTTTAACTCTGATGAATCGAAAGCCAAAGATGCCAGCGAAGCTTTTGTATTTCATGGCCCTAAATACCACGGGGTTCAGCAGGAAGATGTTGGCAACCTGCATGGACACCAGTTAATCGATACAGCAAACTTCGCGCGCT
>Ga0307990_1001839_pt1 | contig 17538 bp, 18 predicted proteins | sample EllFjometagen129_FD_203168 | JGI IMG/M metagenome (GOLD analysis project Ga0307990, IMG submission 203168) | Marine microbial communities from Ellis Fjord, Antarctic Ocean - #129 | ecosystem: Environmental > Aquatic > Marine > Unclassified | place: Southern Ocean | collected 2014-10-08
AACCCCTTCGTTATTTGAACCATTCTTATATGGCGCGCAACATAAGAACGGTTATGTTGCGTGGCTTATTATGTTGCGACATTTGCGTTTCCAGAATGAATCTCAATATTTGAGCGGTCTTCGCAACAGTTCGTCATCGGTAAACTTGCAGGACGCGGTTGCCTCTCCTTTCAGTCGTTGCCGCATAAGAATGCGGCCTCTCTCCCGTTGGTCGGGTCCCGTATTCGGGAGCGTGCGTGCTCCTGCTTGCGCGAGGGGCCTCATCTTGTCAGGGAAATATTGACCGCGAAGACGCAAAGACGCGAAGGACAAAAAACAGAAAGCACCCGCTGTGATTACTGAGCGAGCACTACACATTTCGCCCACAGGCCGGATAACCCCTTCCACCGCTTTTTCCAACCATTGAAAAAACTAAACAAAAAAGTGCCCCTGTCTGGAGTTCCCAAAAAAATAATCATACCTTTAGAGGTGTAATACTTTCCAAATATCGAGTTGCGACTGAGCCTTGGCGAAGGGGGATGGATCGTCTTGATCAGCAGATGGAACAGATACCCGTAGAATTCCTGATCGCCGCAACCTTACTGTGTCCTCCGCAACTTTATCGGCAATTCCGCACCCAAATGTGATTTCAAGATGTTCAGTCTTTAAAATGCGCGAGTGCTCTACGGACGGCGGGAAGATTTTCGGCAGAAAAAACATGGGCGTCAATTCCGACGGCGCGGGCGGCCTCCACATTCTCCGGACGGTCATCGAGAAAGAAACATTCCGCCGGTTGCGCATTGAGACGCTCCAGCACAACGCGGTAGATGCGCTCATCGGGTTTATGGAGCCCCAGTTCATACGAAAAGAAATTTTTAGTTCCGCGCTCAAAAAAGCCCGGCCACTTACGGCGAACCGCCTCCACATTATGCCATGCAATATTGCTCAGGAAATGAATCGAATGGCCCTGCTCACGCAACTCATGGAACAGTTCGTTTCCGACAGGGTTTAAACAAAACGCATTCTGCCACACGCCGATCAGTTGCTCCATCGTCAGCACCAACCCGGTCGCCGCGCAAATATCGGCAAGATATTCCTCATCGCTGATCCGTCCGGTTTCAACCTCCACCACTTTCGCCAAATCCTGCAGACGGATTTCATTCGGCAGAACCGACACCCCGACGGCGGCCATCACGCCGCGCAGCACCTCGTTTAGATCAAAATCAACCAGCACATTTCCCAAATCAAAGATGTAATGTTTGCTCACGCCGCCTCCTGTTTAAAACAGAGAAGATGTTTCCAATGATCGGAAAAGGCAACTCCCGTTTCCCAAACCTTGGGAAAATGCATCCGGACGGCACAAGGCATGAACTCGCATTTTCTTTGAAGCTTGGCGGGACGGTAGGTTGCGACTAGGATGTGACTAATTACATCGTATCAGGAGAATCCCATGAGCAAAGCCAACCGCATTAAAGAACAGATCCAGTTCTGTATTAGCGGCGAGCTATGGGAAAAACTTCAACCCCTGCTCGAACAGCTCCATCCCGCAGATATTTCCGACGTCATCGAAGATGCCCCGGCCGACATTCAAAACCGGATTTTCGATCTGCTGAGCGATGAAGTAAAAGCCACTGTGCTGGCGGAGCTCGATGATGCCACCGAAGCCGAGATTCTCGAAGATCTGACCGCTGAGGAAATTTCCGATATCGCCGAGGAAATGGCGCCGGACGATGCGGCCGACATGCTTGCCGATCTCGATGAAAAGCGGAGCAAAGAGGTTCTCGAACTGATGGAGCAGGAGGATTCCGAAGAAGTCCGCGAATTGCTCCAATACGACGAAGACACCGCCGGCGGACGCATGACCACCGACTTCGTCGCCCTGCGCAGCTCCCAAACCGCCCAAGAGGCGCTTGATCACATTAGCTCGATGGAACTTGATGAACCGGTTTATTCGACTTATATCACCGACACCGAAGATAAACTGCTCGGACATGTTCAACTCTGGCAGCTGATTAAAGCCGAAAACCGGCAAAAAACCCTCGGGGAACTGGCCGATCGTGATCTGTTCAGCGCGCATCACGACACCGACCAAGAAGAAGTCGCCCAGATCATGTCCAAATACGACCTTTCCTCGCTGCCCGTCATCGATACCAACGGCAAGCTGGTCGGACGGATCACGATCGACGATATGGTCGACGTTATTGAAGAAGAGGCGTCGGAAGATATCTTCAAACTGGCTGGTTCGGATGATGTTGAACTGGAAGATCCATCCGCTCTTTCCTCGTGCAAGGCTCGACTCCCCTGGCTGCTCGTTACACTGGGGACGGGATTTATAACCAGTATGATCCTGAAAGGATTCATGCACTCCATCACCACCATGGAGGTGATCGCCTTAAGCTTCTTTGTTCCCATTGTCATGGGCATGGGAGGAAATACGGGGATCCAATCCTCCACACTAATTATCCGCGGACTCGCAGTGGGGTCATTCAATCCAAATACACTACACCGCCTGCTTCTGCGCGAACTAGCCACCGGCATGCTAATGGGAATCATCTGCGGATCGGTCATCGGGATCTGGGCCCGATTCGTTATCGGCAGCAGCACCGCCTTTCATCCGGCATTCCTTGCGCTTTCGGTGGGACTTGCACTTTGTAGCGCCATGATGTTTGCCGCTATTTTCGGCGCGGCGGTTCCCCTGATCCTGAACCGGTTCAAAATCGACCCGGCGGTCGCCTCCGGCCCGTTCGTCAGTGCATCAAATGATATCTTCGCACTGCTCATTTACTACGGAGTCACTTTTCTGATGATCTCCGTGATGGCTGCCTAACGACGCAAATTCAGAACACGAATTCCAAAACACGAATTCCCAAACACGAAACAATTTGAGCTTATAAAAAAATGTCCATTTTAAAAACCAGCGCCATTCCGCTCTACTTCACTGCGGTGTCGAACACCTCGCGCATCGTCACCTGGCTGACGGCGGACTACGGAAAACTCTCCACCATCATCAAAGGCGAGCAGCGAAAAAACAGCCTGTTCCGCGGACAGTACGACCTGTTCTCCACCAGCGAGCTGGTCTTCTACGACCGCAGCGAACGGGGAATGCACATCGCTAAAGAATGCTCCATGCTGCACCGCCGCCCCGCCTTCCGCACCGACTGGCGCGCCTGCGCCGGTGCCGGCTACATCTCCGCACTGTTCGCCAAAACCTCCCTGCGCCACGGCCACGAACCGGAACGGTTTGAACTGTTCGAAGAAATGCTCTCCCATGCCGAAGAGTACGGACAGCATCCCGCCTTCCTGATCTGGTTCGACCTGCAGTTTGCCGACTTTATGGGCCACCGCCTGCAATTCAACGACAGCAACCGCGAACGCGGGTCCTACCGCTTCGCCGCCGACCACGGCGGACTAGTGGAACCGGGCTACGCCAGCAAATACCGCATTCCTTCCACGCCTCTCGCCCCGAAAGCCGTCGCCCTGCTCAAAGCCTGGCAACAGGCGAAGTCGCCGGAAGAAGTCCTTAACACCCCCTTCAATCCGGTCTATCTAGCCCAGATTGAGCGTGTACTGGGTAAATTTGCAGAATACCACTACGACCTGCCGCCGCACGTCCGCCAGACCGCCGCCGCCACCCTGCGCGCCGCCTGATTTTGCAAAGCCTAGAGGATGTCCCGCTCGTTTAGGCACCCCGGAACTTCGGGGTGCTCTACATTCCGATTCCCAGTTGTAGGGTGCGAACAGTTGAGGCACGAGACCATCGCGCTACGTTAGAAAAAAAACAGATGGAACCTGACCTCCGGACAGGTTTAGCCGAACAACAGCAAACACGCTCGGAGGTCACGTTCCACCTTCAAGACAATCCTAAAGTCAAATAAACACCCAAATGTAGACGCGGTGTCCCCAACGCGTTCGATCCAGCCAGGGAAACGCGGGGGGGGGACACCGCGTCTACGTTCAAGGCAACCGCACGTTGACGCGGCAGAAGGCGGAGGGGTGGGTCGGGCTGACAGGGAATGCAATGGAGCTTCCAGACCCTGGAAGATTATTGGTTACATTTTTCCAAGCATTGGAAGTCGGGAGCCCCGACGGGCTTGCTATCAAACTGTAGCATGATTCAACGTCGTACAATCGGTTGCTGGCGGTGGCGAAGGCGAGGATGTTGCTCGCGAGGTCAATCTGGAAAAACGAAAGGCCGTTGGTGGGGTCGGTGCCGCAGATATATTCTTCCAAGGTTTGGAAACCATCGTTGTCCGGATCGGCCATTTCATCCGGCATGCCATGGTCGATAAGCCATACAATCGAGGTTCCATTGGTCGTTTGCGTGATCGCCCCGACGCCCAGGCCTTGACTGTTTACACCAGTAGATTCTCGCACATTCCCGGAGGCATCATAACTGCTCAAATTCCACGTTGCATTGGTTTGGAAGACGATCTGGAGGTAGGGCTGGTTGTCGGCGTTGAGCAGGACGCCGTCGACAAGATGCCCATCGGTCAGCAGGCTCGCCAAAATCGCCGTCTCGCGGACGGCATAGTTGCCCAGGACGGGAACTCGATGGTTTCGCCCAGAATGCTCAACCCCGTGTGTTCCGTCGCCGTAGTCGACCAGAATCCAGCCGGTGCCCGGATTTAGAACTCCACCAGAAGTGAGCCCATCTTCATACGAGTTTCCGTCAATAGTTGCATGACTCACTACGCCATTGGCGACCAGCGCAGAGGTGAGCGGTTCAAAGGTGTAAGCCGTGTTCAAGCGGAATGAATCGCGCGTGAAGTTGGAATCGCTTACCTTGGCGTACTCCATTACTTTGATGTTTCCGTTGTCATCTGCCTTATTAAACATCTGAATCCCGTACGAACCGTCATCCGTCCAAACAATTTCGCTTTGACCAGTAGCATCGTAACTCACGTCGTTAATGACCCACTGCGCTTGTGTCGAAAAGGTCAGAAGCACTCCCAAAATAAGGATGGCGGCGGGCAGTTTCATCAAAAACACCCCGCGGGAATTTGAATGATGTTTTCAGTGAGCATCTGAATTTTTTCAGCGTTGTTGACGAGAATGCCGTAGGAGCAGCCTTCCTGTTCAATAAACGCGCTAAGCGATTTAAGCTGCGCCCGTCGGATGCTGGTTCCGTATTTGATTTCCACCGGAATGCGATCTCCATCCGGAGAAGTCAAAACCAGATCGACTTCGGCCCCTCCACGGGTTCGATAGAACGCATATTTCCAACGTACACGCTCCACGGCATTGAGCCCCTGAAGGATCTCTTCGATGATAAACCCTTCGAAGGCCGATCCGGTTCCCGGTCGACGGCTCAACTGCTGCTGAGTGCGTACGCCGCTCAAGTGATGCAGCAATCCGCTGTCGCGCAAATAACCGCGCGGCATCTTTACGACGGACTTACTGTGCGTGCGTTCGAGGCTGGGCAATGACCGCCAGAGATAGGTTCCCTGTGCAATGTCGAGATAGTCGCGAACGGTTGATTCATTGATGTTCAGGGAGCGTCCGATTTCAGAGCGGTTGATGATGGTTCCGGAGAGTTCGGAAAGCATCCCAATGAACCGGCGATAATTCTGCATGTTGAGTCCAGGGAACAGCTTGCGTATATCACGATCCACGTAAGTCTGCTCATACTGGTTCATCCACTCCGCATGAAAAGAGTCATCGTTCTGCACCACAAGTTCGGGATACCCGCCCTTTAAGAAATGTTCCAGTACCTGATCCAGAGTCAGAGAAACCGGAATGCCGAGCAGTTCTTTTAAATGTTTTTCAGCAGAGATTTCATTGAGAATGGAATAGACCGGCGGGAGCGGGTTGGCATAGCGCTCATTCATTTTCAATGTTCCGACCTGGATCCGGGCAACCCGCCCGGCCAGACTTTCTGAGATATTGCGGGTCAGCTCAGGGGAACTTGATCCCGTCAATAGAAAGCGGCCTTTTCGATTTCGATCTGAATCGATCACTCCCCGGAGCTCGCGAAACAGTTCCGGCGAAAGCTGTGCTTCATCGATAATCACAGAATCTGAGTGCTGTTTAAAAAAGAAGCCAAAATCCGCCGTCAGGGCATCAAAGTCAGCTCCGCGCTCCAAATCCAGATAATCCCAACCCGGACAGATCATCTGCGCAAGCGTTGTTTTTCCGCTCTGCCGAGCCCCAGTCAATACAACGACCGGAAACTGAACTAAGCACCGTTCTGTTTTTTCAGCAACATTTCGAGTCAACATTTCATGCACTCCACAAACCGCCTTTTACATGTAAATTTCGGGAGAGTCAACCGATAATTACATCCATGCACAATATGGAATAGATACTCAACTTGCGAGAGGCCGCACGACACAGGACCACGGCGAAAATTATTATCAGCACTCAGAAACCATTATTGCGATATTTCTATTCAAATCCACAGCACTGACCACACGGGGAAATACCTGCAAACAAGTAAAACCCGCAAGCAGCAGGCGATATCTACTTATTAACTACCGCCACCACAAACCAACCGTAGAGCACGAACGGGCTGAACCCCGACCCGACGACGTATAAGAAAGCAGGTGAACCCTGACCTCTGGGCAGGTGTGGCCGAACAACAGCAAACGCGCCTGGAGGTCGCGTTCGACCCAGCCAGGGAAACGCGGCGGGGACACCGCGTCAACGCTTACAAGGCGACGGGGACCTTTTTCCAAACATTGGAAACTTCGACGGCCAATTCTTCCAAGGTTTGGAACTTTGCGGTGTCGATCCATTCGACGTTGAGCTGGGTGCGGAACCAGGTCATTTGACGCTTGGCGAGTTGGCGGGTGCGAATGATCGTGCGCTCTTTGGCCTGCGCTTCGCTCATTTCGCCACGCAAAACGGCAAAGGCTTCGGCATATCCGATGGCTTTTTGAGCGGTGACTGAGAGTTCAAGGCCGATGAGGCCACGCGCTTCTTCGATGAGGCCATTAGCGTACATTTGATCAATCCGGGCAGCGATCCGTTTAAGCAGCACTTCGCGCTCCACATGAAAACCAATCACGGCCGGCAACTCTTTTTTCTGAGTCCGAGGAGCGCCTCTGTTCTCGATCAGGCGAACGAGGCGACGCGGGTTCTCTTTGTCAGACAAAACTTCATAAGCTTCGGGTGCGACGGATCGGGCTTCCGTCTGCAGTGCGGCAAGGCTCATTTTTTTGGCACGGACGCGAAGCGCTTCATCGGCGATTGGCATGGGATCAAGACCCGCGAGCAGGCATTTTACATAAAGCCCGGTACCGCCAGCAACAATCGGGGAGACCGAACCGCCACACATTTTATTTTCCAAACATTGGAAGGCGGGACGAACTGCGGCTAACCAATCCCCGACGCTGAAGGGGTCGGTCGGGTCGGCGAGATCAATACCGGAATATTGGACTGTGCCACGTTCAGCGGCGGTCGGTTTTGCGGTACCGATATCCATACCGCGGTAGATGTTCATGGAATCGGCGGATACAACGGGTGCTCCGGTCTGTTCGGCCAAAAACTGTGCAACGGAGCTTTTGCCCGAGGCGGTCGGGCCAACCAGAATATAAGCTTGAGGGATATCAGACATCAGTTGATTAAATTCTAAATCCTAAACTCTAAATTCTAAGCTCCAATTTCCAAAACCCAATATGAGCACATTAAGATTTTGGATTTGTTCCGGATTTAGAATTTTGAGATTTTGATTTCCGATCATCCTTTAAAGGATGATGGGTGTGCCACAAGGATGAAAGCAAGTAGAGGCCAACAGCGATACAGATAGAGGAGTCGGCGACGTTAAAGGAGGGAAAGTGATGCGTGCCGATATGGAAGTCGAGAAAGTCAGTAACCCAACCGAGTTTGATGCGGTCGATGAGATTGCCGAGCACGCCGCCGAGCATGAGGCCAAGGGCAATGCGGTGATCGAGCGTCGGGTTGAGCACCCGGCGATGGAACACGGCCAGCAGGATGAAAACAACGATCGACAGAGTGATGAGGATGACCTGCTGCCCACCAAGCATCCCCCAGGCGGCGCCTGGGTTGCGGACATAGACGAGGTTGAAAAATCCGGAAATAACTTCCTGCGGCTCACCGCCGCAGACGAAGACAGAGCGAACCCATACTTTAGTGAACTGATCCAGCAGAACAACGATCAGACACAGGATAAGTGCCAACATGGGAGGCTCCTTCCGGGATTAACTGTTCATGGTGCCGCCGAAGGGGCGGAACCGGGCGCGACCGCGCTCGAGCTCGGACTGAGCCTGAACCGTATACCGCACGTAAGGCAGTGCCCTCAACCGCTCCGGCAAAATCAATTCTTCCGTCAGTTCGCAGATGCCGTAGGTCTTTTTTTCAATGCGGCGCAGTGCGGCATCAATTTCAAAAAGAACCTCCTGCTCGGAACCCATCATGTTGAGTTCCATCTCGCGATCGAACGTATCGGTGCCCTGGTCAGAAAGGGACGGGTCGCGCTGGTTGGCGGACATGTTATCGCGCGACAACGAGCTGTATCCACCGGAAACCCGCGCACGGAGGGTTAACAAATGATCTTTAAACTCAGCCATTTCTTTGGCCTTGAAAATCTTGCGCGGCTTAATCTCTTTAGCTTCGAGCGTCTCAATTGGAACCCGCTTGATGCGTTTCACTTTACTGAGCGGCGCCTTTTGAGAGACCGTTTTTTTAACGACCCCTTTTTTAGCCGGGGCCTTTTTGACGGAAGCCTTTTTTGCCACTGCTTTTTTAGCCGGAGCCTTTTTTTCCACCACTTTTTCAGCCACCTTTTTTGCCGGTGTCTTTTCAGCAGTTTCTTTCTTCGAAATTTTTTCTACAGCCATTTCCTGCCCTCTCCCCTTTAGTCAAACTGGCGGTGTATTTTGAAAATAAGGGGGTGCTTTTATCACTTCAGTCGAAGGGTGTCAACGACATCCCCCGCTATTTTTCAAAGCGGGAAAAATCTTGCATTGCATAGCAAATATAACGGATACAAGCACTTCGGCGTCCGAGCGTGAAATAATTCACTCCGCCCGGAAGCAAAATAAGGAGTTCAAATGGTCTGGATATATTTCATTGCAACTGCAGCCGTGATTATTTTAGCGGGGTCAAAACTGTCCGTTCTGGCGGAAAAACTGGCCGGACAACTGAATATTTCCAGTTCAACGGTCGGATTACTACTCGTTAGTGTAATTACCAGCCTGCCGGAACTAGCCACCTCGCTAAGCGCCGCCGTACAAATCGGTCAGCCGGGTCTGGCGGCGGGCAACACCACGGGAAGCGATCTGTTCAACCTGATGATCATTGCGCTGTGCGACACCCTCTTCCGCAAAAAGGGAATCCTGCGGCAAGCCCGCCACAACACCTCTGCCATGTTGCGCTACTTACTAATGATTAGCCTGCTCCTGCTAACATTCACACTGCCGAACCAGCTGACCGTGGCAGGGATGCACTTCAATGCCGGCAGCCTGATCATCATCGCACTCTATCTCATTTTCTTCTTCCGCACCCAACACGCCGACACCGGCCATGCCGATGCGGCTTCCGCAGACCGGAGCCAACTGACGCGAACCGCTCTACAGTTCTCCGCCGCTGCGGCCGTCATTGTCCTGGCCGGCATGCTGCTTGCGCGGCTCGGCGATCAGATTGCGACGCAGACCGGACTGGAACAAAGTTTTGTGGGAACCCTGTTCCTGGCGCTAGCCACCTCGCTGCCAGAACTGACCGTCAGCATTACTGCGGTTCGAATCGGCGCATACGATCTAATGGTCGGCAACATCATCGGCTCCAACATGTTTAATGTATTTGTCGCCGCTATTTCAGATGTCGCTTATACCAAAGAAGCATTCCACATCCCGGAAAACATCAGTTCCGGACTGCTTTATATCGGGGGATGCGTCGTTACGATGACACTCATTTCGCTGGTGGCCGTGCGGCAAAAACGCAAAGCAAAAAGCTTCGCGTGGGAAAGCATAGCAGTTCTCATACTTTACACCACCGGCCTCTTTGCTATGTACCACGCCGGGTAAAAAGCACGACAGGGCTTATTTTTGCATCTGTAGAACAAACGACTCTCTTTTTCTATTTGCCGCCAAACCCCATCATGATAAATTTCGCACCTTTCAACTTTCGGAGAAACACAGATGACAAAAAAGAAGAGCGCATATGCACAGGCTGGCGTCGATATTGACGTTATGATGGATTCACTCAAACGAATCAAAAAGAACGTCAAATCGACCAACACCCCCGGGGTGGTCAGCGAGATTGGATCCTTCGGAGGACTGTTTAAATCCCCCGGCAAGGACTACCTGCTCGTCGCCAGTGCCGACGGCGTTGGCACCAAACTCAAAGTCGCCCACATGGCGGGCAAACATAACACCGTCGGCCAGTGCCTCATCAACCACTGCACCAACGACATCCTTGTGCAAGGCGCCACCCCGCTCTTCTTTCTCGACTACCTCGGTGCCGCCTCCCTCGAACCCAAGGTCTTTGAAGCCGCCGTTGCGGGCTTAAGCAAAGCCTGCCGCGAAAACGGATGCGCCCTGCTCGGCGGCGAAACCGCCGAAATGCCCGGGCTCTACCCGAAGGGCGAATACGACCTCGTCGGCACGATCGTCGGACAGGTGGAAAAAAAGAAAGTCATCACCGGCGCAAGCATCCGTAAAGGCGACGTGCTGATCGGCCTGCCCTCCGCCGGTCTACACACCAACGGCTACTCCCTCGCCCGCAAAGTCATCTTTCAGAAAGCGAAGAAAAAGCTCAGCGACCTCGTACCGGGAACCAAAACTACCTTCGAAAAGGCGCTGCTCGCCGTCCACAAGAGCTACCTCAATCCCGTGGTCGCACTGATGGAAAAAATCAAGGTGCACGGCATGGCGCACATCACCGGCGGCGGACTCGTCGACAACGTGCCGCGCATCCTGCCCGACAACGTCGACGCTGTATTCGACCGCTCCACCTGGAAAACCCCCGCCCTCTTCGAATTCATTGAAGAAGCCGGCAAAGTGGATCACGAAGAAATGTACCGCGTCTTCAACATGGGCATCGGCTACGTCATCTTCGTCCGCGCCAAAGACGTCGATGCGGCCATGGACCTGCTCAAAAAGCAGAAAGCCCGCCCGAAAATCATCGGCCGCGTCGACGCTGGCAAAGGCAGATCCCTCCTCATTAACTAGGCAGGCTGAGCCTGCACCCAACGTTCCAAACATTGGAAAAAGCAACAGGCCGCAACGCAGTTGCTTCCAATGTTTGGAAACCGAGACTTTTTTACCAAGCATTAAAAAATCAGATCAATTGGGTACGAGCGTTACGACGCTGGCTATCCACCCGGACCGCCTCAGCCGCCGGATCCAGCATTTTAAGCACGCTGGGTGTTTCCAACTTGTAGAACACCCGGGTCTTGACCCGGCGGTCACTGACAATCCCGGCTCGCTTCAGCATAGCCAAATGTCGTGACACATTCGACTGACTAATCTGCCCCAACGCGCAGAGATCTCGACCACATCGATCCTCATTCTTTAGCGCTACAACAATCAGGATCCGCATGGGGTGCGCAATCGCTTTCAACACCTTCGCCCTCTCTTTAGCTTCCCTGTAATTCATATCATCACCTTATGCGCATATGCGCATAAGGTGTATATTAAATTCCAACAAAAAATCAGCTTCTCGAAATCAAAAAATTAGAGGGATCGAGCGGCCAGCCCCATGATGCGGTAGACCAGTTGCGCGGCACCGAAGTCCGGCGCATGGAACCCGTCAATTGGAGCCAGCTCAACCACGTCAGCAGCAATGATTTGGCGCTCCGCCGCGATTTTTTCCAAACATTGGAAAGCCTCGCGCCAGGTCAGCCCGTCCGGAACCGGGGTGCCGGTTGACGGCATAATCGATGGATCAAGACCATCAACATCAAAGGTGACATACACCTTTTCCGGAAAATACTCGGGCAGCAGACGACCGGAAAAGTTCCGCCCGTCCGTGTGCTGAATGCCCCGCTCAATACGTAACTCGTGCTCTTCAAGCGACAGCGCGCGCACGCCAATTTGAAATAACGGCAGACCGAGGTCGTCAATAGCACGGCGCATCACGCAGGCGTGGCTCAATTTAGATCCTTCATATTCATCGCGCAGATCAGCGTGCGCATCGAACTGCACCACACCAAACTCCTCGCCTGCGGCTTTAAGCGCACGCAACGCACCGAGCGTAACGGTGTGCTCTCCGCCCAGCAGAAATGGAAACTTCCCGTTTTTCCAGCCGGTATTACCGGGTTTCAGGGCTTCGCCATGCTCAGACAAACCGCGTTCCCAAACTTTAGAAACGATTTGTTCTATTTCATCCAATGTTTGGGCACTTTCCGTTGTGTGAATGCCCAATTTACAGGGGCAACTAACTCCATCGAATGCTTCGAGCTGATCGGATGCTTCGAGAATAGCCGCCGGACCCTTCGCGGTGCCGCCGCCATACGAAACGGTCTCCTCCATCGGCGCGGGAATGACGTGAAAGAAGCACTCCTCTTCCGGCAGATTGGGGATTTCAGATTCTAGAAACTTATTCATTACTCACCTCAACAACACATCGAATACTGGCTCATCGAAAATTCAATCTATTCTAGTCGGATTCTTCACTCGCTGCACGCTTTTGGATTATCTGCAACTCCTCCTCCATCGTTTCCGATGGATAAAATTTAAAGGCTATCGTTGCATGCTTTAACGCATTGGACACATCGCCATTGGCCAGATACGCATCAGCCAAACAGGAATGAGCATAATAATAATCAGGACAAGACTCGATAATTTCCAGAGCAACGGCCAAAGCTTCCTGCGCCTTCCCTTGGTCCAGACAGTCTAAAATTTGATCACATGAAAATTCATCATCGGCGAAATATTCACGCGACTGCCACGTTGAGAGGGAAAGATAAGAAACAAAGACCACGACAAAAACCGCAGATATAATTAATCCGATTCGTCCTCGCGACTTGAAATACCTCATCTGCTCTTTCATTTGCTCAACAATTGCATTGTTATTTTCCATATTTACCTGCGACTTCCCTTTTACTCAGCGTCAGTGAAGAATCTAAACTTCAGCTTAACCGCCCTTTGTAATCTTCATAGCCAAACTCGCGCACCGTCTCAATTTTATCACCACGTTGAATAGCGATCGCCGGATGCTGAATGCCATTAAAGAAGCTGGTCTTCACCATGGTGTAATGCGCCATATCCTCAAAAATCAACGGGTCACCGATCTTGAGCTGCTGCTCGAACGACCAGTCGCCGATCACATCGCCGGCGAGGCAACTCAAACCGGCGAGCCGGTACGTATGAGCTTTTTCATTGGGCTCGCCAGCGCCGGTCACAACCGGGCGATACGGCATTTCCATCACATCCGGCATGTGACAGGTGCAGGAGATATCGAGAATGGCGATGTCCATTTCGTTATGAACAATATCGAGAACCGTAGTGATAAGCATCCCGGCATTGAGCGCAACGGCTTCGCCCGGCTCTAAAATTACCTGCACACCATATTTAGCCTTAAAATCATTGATCAGCTTGCAGAGCAAATCAATGTCGTAATCCTCGCGCGTAATGTGATGCCCGCCGCCAAAATTCACCCATTCCATCTGCGGAAGAAATTCACCGAACTTCTCTTCGACTGCTTTGAGCGTAGTTTCGAGTGCATCGGCATTCTGCTCGCATAGCGTATGAAAATGCAGGCCACTGATCCCGTCGAGATTCTCGCCGTCGAACTGATCACGGGTAATGCCGAGCCGCGACTTCGGCGCGCAGGGATCGTAGATTGCGTGGTCCTGCGTCGAACATTCTGGATTGATGCGCAGGCCCATCTTTATAGGTGGGACGCGACCTCCGGGCGCGTTTGAACCTGCCCGGAGGTCAGGTTCCACCAACGGAAAAAACCTCTTAAACTGCGCGAAGGAATTAAAATCGATTTCATCGCACAGCGTCAGAAGTTGCGCGAAATCATCGTCGGAATAGGCGGCAGCGAAGGCGTGAACCTCTCCGCCAAACTCCTCGCGACCGAGGCGCGCCTCCCACGGCGAGCTGGCGCAAACGCCATCGAGAAAGTTTCCAATGGTTGAAAAAAGCGGCCACATCGAAAAGCCTTTGAGCGCCAACAGAATTTTGCAGCCGGTGCGCTCTTTGACCGATGCGAGCACCGCGCAGTTTCTGCGGATGCACGCTTCGTCTACAATATATACAGGCGTTTTCATAGGGTCTCAACCTCGGGCAGGTTTCAATATACGCGAATCGAATTCAAACGGTTCCGGTGCTCCAATCTCTATTTTTTTAAAATCCGGATGCGCTGGATTGAGCAAATAATTCCGCTCGCCGGGGATCAATACGCTCGGCACTTCTAACACAACCGATACCCGATTCTCAACCCACAGATCGCCCAGTCGCTGGATCGACCGCGGCGGCGGATGGCCTCTCCAGTCAGACGGCAGACCCCTTGCGTCCAGCGCCCTCAAACAGGACTCAGAAAAGCGAATTGGAATGCAAAGATAGTTATCAAGAACGCTCTGTTGATCCAGATGAACCAGCAATTCAAGCGCCGCCAGTGCTTTCGACTCCGCCGTATAAATCATCGGCGTCCCAACGGAATTCCAGCGCCCCCCATACAACCGGGCCCCTTCACCAGAAAAAGCATGCTCAGCCCGATAGGGTTTCACAATCCGCCACGCTTTACGCATCAGGTAAACACTCCGTGTTCAATACGGCCCAACAGATTGACAACTTCTTCGGTCCCCAGCTCGGTTTCGACCATTTCCAACGGCGTTTGCCCGCGCAAATGCGAACGAGGCGCTTTCAGCCACTGAACCGCACTCTCTTGAGTGCCCAACACCTGGACTGTTTTTCCCAGCAGACGGCTCAAACGAACCATTCGCTCCGATTGCCCGCAACTCAAACGTCCCTCTTTAACCTTTCGGTTTAATGAACGCTCGGGAACCCCGGTATACCGCGCCAACTCCTGACGGGTAATAACCAGATCCATACAGAGCTCATCGACAAGTTCGGCGGACAAACCCTTCTTTAAATCCGCTACACGATCCATCACATCGATATGCGGAGACCACGAAGCATACGAGCCCTCACAAGGAACTGACTTCGGCACCTCCAAGCAAACCTCATACGCCACGGCGGGCTCCTCGACACAATCGGTCTCGTTCACCTGCCACGTATACAACGCCTTTTTAATTTTCGCCTGACTCATTTTCCCCTCCTGTCAAATGGCATACTAACACAGGCCAATTGGCATTCAAGCATTTTTATCTATCACGGCTTCCGCCTGGCGCAGGCCGTCGATACCGGAGCTGACGATACCGCCGGCATAGCCCGCCCCTTCCCCGCAGGGATAGAGTCCGCGCACTCCGGTGGACTGCCCGTCGTCACCGCGAATCACGCGCACCGGACTCGAGCTTCGGGTTTCGGAGGCATACAGGAGTGCTTCGTCGAGTTGAACTCCTCGCATGCTGCCGAGCATCTTCGGCACGGAGTTCCGAAGCGTATGCTCGACAAACTCCGGCAGCAGTCCGCGCAACTGCGCAGGAACCGCCCGTGTACAGGAACGAATCTCCGGAAGTTCGGACGGCGATGACCCTTCGAGGAAATCAACCAGTCGCTGAGCGGGAAGACTGTAATCCGAGCCGCCAGCCAAGAAGGCCGCGACTTCCAGTTTTTTCTGAAACTCGACTCCGCCCAGCGCATTGCAGGACGCACTTCCGCCCAGCGCATTGAAGGACGCGCTTCCTGTATTCAGGAGCGTGTGTCCCCCGTTCACACAGGCTCCCCCGGGTACCGGGGAAGCCTGTCCTACAACTGGAAAATCTGCGGGGAAGACCGGAACGAGGAAGGCCGCGTTGCCCATCGGCTTATCGCGCCGGGAGAGGCTCATGCCGTTAGTGGTCAACAAGCCTTCCGAGGAAGCACAGGACATGACGAGTCCACCGGGGCACATACAGAAGGTGTAACAGGAACGGGCATTTTCCTCTTCACGGCGGGTCAGACGGAAACTGGCTTTCCCAAGGTTTGGATAAGACCCGCCCCACTGGGTGGTGTCGATGCGGTGTTGCGGAATTTCGAGCCGCACACCAACGGCAAACGGCTTGGGCTCGAGCGGCACGCCTTGCTCCGAAAGCATTTTATAAATATCGCGTGCGCTATGGCCGGTCGCCAGCACGCAATGGTCCGTGCGAATCTCTTCACCGGAAATCACCACGCCGCGCACCGCGCCGTTTTCAATCTCAATGCGGTCGAGCCGCGCACCAAAACGTACTTCTCCACCCAGCTCAATAATCCGGTTACGCCAGGCGGGAACCAGCTCTTCAAGCACATCGCTTCCAATATGCGGTTCGGCATCGATCAGAATGTCGGGCGAGGCCCCGCAACTGACCAGGATTTCAAGTAAGCGCCGGACGCGCGGACGATCCTTACTGCGCGAGGTCAACTTACCGTCCGAAAAAAGCCCAGCACCTCCTTCACCGTAAAGCACATTGCTTTCGGTATCCAGCGTGCCCTCTTTCCAGAAAGACTCCACGCGCTTGGCGCGCGGCGCGGCCGCTTCGCCGCGCTCAATCAGAAGCGGCTTCATGCCCGCTTCAGCCAGCGCAAAGGCCGCCATCAACCCGGCCGGGCCGGCCCCGACCACGACGGGGCGCAAGCCTGAAAAATCATCAAGCACCGGACGAATGACCGGCTCAACAGGTTTAGCCTTTTCGACATCGCGCAGGCCGTTGCGGAGCTTACCCGACAAATCCGCCTCAGCCATCACCGTCATGCGCGGCGAACGACCACGCGCATCGATGGAACGGCGAACCGTTTGAAGCCCCTTTAGATCCGACGGGTTACAACGAACCTTTTTGGCGGCGACCTTCAAAAGCTGCTCCGGCGTGTACCCCGGCGGCAAATCGAGTTGGGTTATGCGTAGTTTCATGCAAATTCACTTTCTGCCGCAAGATATCGCAAAGTTGTTTTTCATAGCGACAAAAAAGGGCTCTTCTCGTATGTGCGTTTTTTACGACTCTACGTAGGATTTTATGTAAGATTTTCACAACCGTTCACTGAGTTCACTAGAGCAAACCGCCGAGACATAGAGAGATTGGAAGAAACAAACGACATGCTTTTAAAGCAAAAAACCCCACGGCAAACCCATTTGAGTGTGGGCTCATTGCTTTAAAACAAGCCCTGTGTACAGGACTACTCCGAAAGCACGGAGTACCGTTTATTTTGAAATCTGAATGTTTCATCTCTGCCCCCCTCTTAACAGGTGGGAGGTTAAGGGAATTTTCACAACCGTTCACGGAGTCCACTAGAGCAAACAGCCGAGAGAGAGAGGGTGAGGGATGAAATTTGAAGCTTGAAGCTGGAAATTGGAAACGGGGCCTCTTCAAAGCTCTCCGAGTCCGGTGTTCTCTCCCTCGGCTGTTCCTCGGAGTCCCTCTAGCGCAGCGGTTGTAAAACAGTTCTTGGTTCTCTTCGTTTGCTTCTGTGAAAAATATACGAAGATCCAGTTTCATGCAAATTCACTTCCTGCTGTAGGGAATCACAGTATCCCTTTCCCCTTTCGCGTTATTTTGCGTCTTTAGCGGTCAAATTC
>Ga0307990_1001841_pt1 | contig 17522 bp, 17 predicted proteins | sample EllFjometagen129_FD_203168 | JGI IMG/M metagenome (GOLD analysis project Ga0307990, IMG submission 203168) | Marine microbial communities from Ellis Fjord, Antarctic Ocean - #129 | ecosystem: Environmental > Aquatic > Marine > Unclassified | place: Southern Ocean | collected 2014-10-08
AACTCAAGGTTCGGCCCCTTCACCCAGCGGCCCTTCATCGCCGTGGGTTCACTGGCGGGAATCTCCCAATAGTCTTCAAATGCGCGGAAGTGGTCGATGCGAACGATGTCCACCATTTCAAAGGTGCGGTGCATCCGCTCCGCCCACCATTGATAAGCGGTCGCACGGTGCGCGGCCCAGTCGTAGAGCGGGTTGCCCCAGCGCTGACCGGTTTCACTGAAATAGTCAGGCGGCACGCCTGCGACCACCGAGGCCGTCCCGTCTGGGTTTAAGAAAAATAGCTCGCGGTTGGCCCAGACATCCACCGAATCGCCCGCGACGAAAATTGGGATGTCGCCCACAATCTGAATTTCCAAGCCTTGGAAAAAGTCCTTCATTTTTTTCCAATGTTTGGAAAAAAGATACTGGAGAATCTTGTGGTGGCGGATTCGCTTCGCGTACTGCTTCTTCGATTTTTCCAAGGCTTGGAAGTCGCGGTCGCGCAGTGCCTCCGGCCACTCGGTCCAGGGGCGGTTTTTGTGCGCCTCGCGGATCGAAACGAACAGCGCGTATTCATCGAGCCAGACCGCTTCGGCTTTGCAGAACGCCCGGAAGGCTTGGGTTGAATTAAACCGTTCGCAGACCCCGTTGAGAATTTTTGTCCGCGCTTCGATCACGGCGGGAAAATCGATTTTGTGCGGATCGAACTTCGGAAACCGGCTCAGGTTGCGGCGGGAGAGGAGCCCTTCTTCAATCAGATCATCGAAACTGATCAACAGCGGATTTCCAGCAAAAGCCGAGCTCGATGAGTACGGAGAAAAGCCGTAGCCAACTGGGCCGGTCGGCAAAATCTGCCAAAGCTTTTGTCCAGATGCGGCGAGAAACTCGCCGAATTTCCGCGCCTCCGGCCCCAGTTCGCCCATGCCCCATTTTCCAGGCAGCGACGTGATGTGTAATAAAATCCCGCTTTTTCGTTCTAAATCCATTGGCGCAGACGATACGGATAACCCCAACCGGATGCAAGTTGCACAAGTCGAGACTTCCCGTTACGATCAGCAAAACAATGGAGGAAATAAACGATGACAATGGATGGCTTTAAGATTCTCTCAATCTGCCTCGTCTTTATCAGTGGGTGTATCGGCGGGTTGCTTCCGTTGCGCATCCGTATGACGGAGCGCGGACAGCGACTGCTCGATCTTGGCAATGCATTTGCCGGCGGTATTTTTCTCGGTGCGGGATTTATTCACCTGCTCGGCGACGCGGTCGAGAACTTCGGCGATGCCGCACCCGACATGGACTACCCGCTTCCTTTTCTACTCTGCGGCCTGGCCTTTTTGAGCATTCTTGCCATTGAAAAAGTCTGGATGCACGGGCGAGCCGAAAGCGCGGTCGCGACAGGGAACAAGACCTTCTATCCGTTTCTATTGCTGTTTGTTCTTTCGCTCCACTCCACGATTGCGGGCTTGTCGCTGGGACTCGAACAGACCCTCTCCGCATCATTCGTCCTGCTGATTGCCATTCTGGCGCATAAAAGCTCCGCAGCCTTTGCGCTGGGTGTGAGCCTGCGAAAAGCCGATATGCCCAAGCCGCGCTTTTGCGGACTCGTTGCACTTTTCTCTGTGATGACGCCCCTGGGAATCGGCCTCGGCGCGCTCTTTGCGAAAGCGGTCTCCGGGAAGGCCGCCGCCTGGGGGGAGACCCTTTTCGACTCGCTGGCTGCCGGAACGTTTCTCTATATTGCGGTGCTCGATATTCTCGACGAGGTTTTTGGTGGCTCAGAAAACCGCGTACTCAAATTCAGCCTCACACTCGGCGCATTCCTCCTGATGGCCACGCTGGCACTATGGACATAAGAACAGACTCTTGAACCATGAACGATAACTTGATCAAAGGACACTTGAAGGGGATTGATGTCGCGTTTAGCTACGCACAGACAACGAACACCGTTCGCGAAATTATCATCGGACATGATTGCGATCCGGTTGCCGCTCACCTGTTGGGTCGCGCGCTGACCGGGGCACTGCTGAGTGCGGCCGTTCTACCCACCGAGCACCGCATCAATGTCTGCTGGAAATATAAAGGCACATTGCGAACGATCGTGGTCGATGCCGGACAAGATGGAACCGTGCGCGGATTTATTTCTCCGGCGCAGTTCGGTTCGATGGAGGACGACGGCGACGCGCTCTATGGAAACGTCGGCAATCTTCAAACCGTGGTTTCGCACAGCGGAAAGGTGCTCAGTTCCGGCACCACGCCGGTTTCGCTTCACGATGCGGCAAACGATTTGGCCTATGCCCATTGCATTAGCGATCAGGTGGAAACCGGCCTCAATGTGATGATTGGTTTTAATCCCGACCCCGAAAACCCTCTGAAAATCTGCCGCGGATTGATGATTCAAGCCCTGCCGGGAATGGATCTCGAACGGTTTGATGGTATTCGCCGCCGAATGGACAAACCCGTCTTTCGTGAGTTGCTCGGTTCTGCAGAGGATGTTTCCATCGAAGCCTTGATGCAAACGCTCGTCGCCGAAGAATCCGGCTTTAAGGGGGTGCATACAGATGCCTGCCCGGCACCCAAATTTGTCTGCCCGTGCAATCGAGAAAAGATGAGTGCCGTGGTTCGCACCCTACCCATCCCCGAGCGGATGGAACTGGTGCAGAAAAATGAGAACGTTGAAATTCGCTGTCAGTTTTGCAACACGCTCTACGATCTATCGATCGATGAATGCATTGCCGCTTGGAACGAGAAGCCGGCCCATTAGTAGACGCGGTGTCCCCACCGCGTTTTGCACACGCAGAGAAACGCGGTGGGGACACCGCGTCTACTTTTTCCAAGGATTAGAACTTCCGCCTAAAGGCGGGACTACGAACCTTTTCAGCCTCAATTCGGATTCGTAGTTCCGACTTCAACCAAGCTCATTTCATACAGACTCAAAAAGCTTAGGCAGAATGATTTGTAGGTAGAATGATTCGGATTCTACGTGGGTAAAAAAATTATTGCCGCTTCGCTTCTTTTCGAGAATACGAAAAGCACGTTCAGTATACTTCAGGTCTGCCTAGTTGATCCTGTTGCGTTGCTGATGAACAGCCGGTTATTGCATCGTCCGGAAATTACGTCACCCTGCCCCACCCATTAACTGAAGCTTTACAAACTCCCGATAAAATTTTGAAACCAGCAGCCGAGAGTGATTTTTGGAAGGATATGGAAAGTAAAATTATTGCATCAAAAAAATAGGCCAACCAGAACATTGAGCCTACTTGGACAACGCCCGTTGATTCGGTCAAACTTTGATTCCCGAGCGGGTTATGCTTAACGTTACACTTAGCGAGAAACCGCCTGCCCTATTTATTGGGGCGGGCGTTTTTGGTTTCGCTCTTTTGGCGGTCGGCGGAGGGAAGGCGCAGATCCATGATGTCGCCCTGCGTGGAGAGAATGAGGATGCGGGGTTCGTGATCAATATGGATGGGGTATGGCAGAAAGTGCATTTGGAGCAAAACCTGAATCTGGTTCGCGGTGAGTGAGAGGTTTTTGTAGTTCGGCTTCAGGATAAATTTACAGCCTTCTTTCCATCCCGAACAGCCGTACGCGGTTTTGCCTTTCATGACTTCTTTGCCACATCGTGGACAAGCGCCGATCCGGTCGGTGTCAAACTGCCCGGTGCGGCCGGTGTTGATGACCCCGCGGATGTAGTCGCCGATGCCGCCCATAAACTCGTCGGCATTGAGTTCGGTGCGTTCAATTTGTTTGAGTCGCTCTTCCCACTCACCCGTCATTTCGGGTGATTTCAGCAGCGGGTCCTGAATGAGGGCAATGAGAATACGGCCCATATCGGTGGCGCGCAGTTGTTTCTTTTCGCGGCGGATATAATTTCGGCGCAGAAGGGTTTCGATGATGGCGGCGCGGGTGGCGGGCGTTCCAATGCCGCGTTCCTTGAGCGCTTCGCGCAGGGAATCGTCATCCACGAGCTTTCCGGCGGCTTCCATGGCGCCGAGCAGAGAGTTTTCGGTGAAGGCTTTGGGCGGCTTGGTTTTTCCCTCGCGCAATAATGGCTCGTGCGGGCCGCTCTCGCCCTTCGCAAATGCAGGCAAAGCTTGTTCGTCGTCGTCTTTTTTCTTTTTCTTCTTCGGAAAAAGGACGGTCCAGCCGGGCTCAATCACTTGCGTGCCTTTGGCCTGAAATTTCACATCGGCACTGACACCATCCACGGTGGTGATCTTTTTGACGCAAACGGGATAGAAGGCGGCGATGAACTGGGTGGTGATGGCGCTGTAAATAATCTGCGCCGTGGCTCCTAGGTTTCCGGGCACGACGCCGGTGGGAATGATAGCGTGGTGATCGGTGACTTTTTTATCGTCAATGATGCGCTTGGTGAATGGAAGGTTGGCGAGATCGAGCGGCGCGATCTGTTCCGAACGCATTTTTTCCAATGCTTGGAAAATCTTCGGAATGCGGGGTTCCATATCCTTGCTGAGGTAACGCGAGTCGGTTCGTGGATAGGTGACGAGCTTGGCTTCGTAGAGGGTTTGGGTGGCGGCGAGCGTGTCGGCGGCGGAGAGGCCGTGTGTTTTGTTCGCTTCGCGCTGAAGGGTGGTGAGATCGAACAGTTGCGGGGGTTGCTCCTTCTTCTGTTTTCCGGCCACGCCGGTGATCTCGAAAGGTTGACCCGTAATTTTTTCGAGAAGCGGTTGCGCTGCCTCTAAGGCTTGGAAACGGTCGCCGGTATACTTGAAGACCACATCGCGGTACTTCGTGGTCAGCTCCCAAAACGGTTTGGACCGGAACTGGTCGATTTCATCATCGCGCCCGACAATCATCGCGAGCACCGGTGTTTGCACCCGGCCGACGCTCCACAGGACGCGGTCGTCCCCGCCGCCGAGGCGGCCGTGGCGCACAGTGCAAAAACGCGTGGCATTGAGGCCGACAATCCAGTCCGATTCGCTACGGCAACGAGCGGCATCGTAGAGCGCGTCGTACTCGTGACCCTCTTTGAGGTTTTTGAAGGCGTCCTGAATGGCATCGGGGGTGAGCGAGTTGAGCCAGAGGCGGCGGATCGGTTTGTCCTCGCAATTGGAGAGCGCAAGAATATAGCGAAAGATGAGCTCCCCTTCCCGCCCGGCATCTGTGGCGCAGATGATTTCGTCGGCTTCCTCACACAATCGCTTAATAACAGCAAACTGTTCGTCGACGCCGCGGTTGGAAATCAGCTTGAGCTTAAACTCGTCCGGCACGAACGGAAGCGTGTCGAGCGACCAGCGTTTGAGTTTGGGATCGTATTCCCCCGGTTCTTGCAAAGTGACCAGATGCCCGAAAGCCCAGGTGATCGCGCAGCCGCGCCCTTCAATGTAGCCATTCTTTTTGCCCGTGATTTTCAGGACGTTCGCGATGTCGCGAGCAACCGATGGTTTTTCTGCAATGACAACTTTCATGAACGATCTTTACGGGTTATAGCAAAATGATGCGACATCTTGGATGCGTAGCGCGAAGGATTCAATCGTGATCGCCAAATTTCCCGTTAAAACTCCGCAAGGGTTGCTCTTTATTGCAAATCAGAGTAAATAGGTCCTGTTCATTGAGCGGGGTCAATTCCGGCTTCTGCTAAAAAAGGAGTATGCGATGAAAAAATGGATAGTGCTCATAGCTGGAACCCTGATTGTTTCAGGAAGCGCCCAAGCCGACTGTGGTACATGTGATGCATCGAAAGCTGCAACGAAAAAAGCGGCATGTGAAATAGAGAAGGCCGGCGAAAAAGTTCCTTGCGCGCTCAAAACAACCGGTTGCAAAAAGAAATCAGCCGAGGAAAGAGCGGTTTGCCCGAAACGAATCGCAAAAGAAAAAGCCCTGCTCGAACAGAGGGGTGCCTGTGCAAAGGAAGCCGCTGAGAAAAAATGCAACGGAACCAGCAAGGGTGTGAAAAAATGGTACAACCCCGTGTCATGGTTTAAATAATCCCGCCAGTTTCAACCGAGCCCGGCATCTGCCGGGCTTTTTTATGGGTTCACGACACGGCCCTGTGAGCGTTTGTTTATTGAACATTGGAGGTGATATCGAAAAATGGCCTCCACGTCCTCATCCGTTCTCGATTCAAGCCATACCATTCGTTCTGCAACCGGAAGCTGACGGAGTTCGTGAAGCGGGCAGTCTTCGGGATTTCCTTCCTCTTCTGAACAACGAAGCACCCTTCCGCACAACGCAAGACGAGCCTCTTCCGAATCCACTTCATCAAACGGACTGGCCTGATCTCTTTGCATCTGAACCCCCATTCGATGGAATTGTCTACCCAACGACCCGATTTGTCCAACTCACTATACGCTCAGATGCCGCGATTTTCCGAACGAAGATCCTGGAGCACCTCATCGGGAACCTGAAGGTTTCCAAAGCCGGTCCCCAACGACAGATCAGGAGTGAGTGCTCCGTGAAAATCGCTACCGCCGGTGCTAACGAGGTCGAAATCTTTACAAATTTGCTCCATCGCTTTCATCTGGTGTTCGGGATGGCTTGAATGCCAGACCTCCAGCCCGTTGAGCCCCTGCTCTTTTAGTTTTTTAACGAGACGGCGAAGCTTGTTACGAGTGAGCTGCATCTGCCCGGGATGGGCAATCACCGAAACTCCGCCTGCGGCGCGAATCACATCGAGGCACTCGCCGGGCTTCAGGCGGCGGCGATCGACATAGGCCGCGCAGTTTTTGCCGAGGAGCTGTTTGAACACTTTATCTTTGTGTTTGAAGTGTCCCTTTTCAATCAAGGCCGCCGCGAAGTGCGGACGTCCGATAAGATCATCAGAAGAGTGTCTACGGATATCTTCGAAGGACAGGTCGTAGCCCAGGGTGTTGAGTTTTTCCAATATCTGGAAATTCCGATCCGCCCGTCCGGCCTGAACCCACACGAGAGCCTCCTGTAGCGTTGCATTGGACGGGTCAAATCCGTAGCCGAGAATATGAAGCGTTTTCTCCCCGTATTCAGCGCTCAGCTCAATGCCTCGCAGCGTTTCAACGTCAGCGTTTTTTCCGGCATTCATAAAGCGCTCAAGCCCATCGGTGGTATCGTGATCGGTTAGCGCCAGCGCGGTGAGTCCGGCTTTTTCCGCCAGTGCGACGAGTTCCTCCGGTGTATTGGATCCGTCTGAAAAAATGGAATGGCAATGGAGATCAATCATGAGAGAGATGTATGCCGGATTTATCAAATCATAGATAGTAAATTCAGCTCGATTGGCTTTCGTTTCTCTTTCTTTTGGCTTTCTCGAATTTCGTGTTAGGCAGGCTCCTCGGTATTCGGTACATTTCTGACTCAATTTTTAATGGAAACTCAAAGGAGTAAAAATATGGATCTCAAACTGATTGCCAATACGATTCGCGGCCTTTCAATGGACGGCGTGCAAGCCGCCAATTCAGGTCATCCCGGCATGCCGATGGGCATGGCGGATGTCGCCGCTGTTCTCTGGACACAATACCTTAAACACAATCCGGAAAACCCGCAGTGGGCCGACCGCGACCGCTTTATTCTTTCCTGCGGACATGGTTCGATGCTGATTTACTCATTGCTACACCTCGCAGGCTACGACCTGCCGCTCAGCGAACTTAAACAGTTCCGCCAATGGGAAAGCAAAACTGCCGGTCATCCGGAGTTCGGCCACACTGTTGGAGTGGAAACCACCACCGGCCCGCTCGGTCAGGGCTGTGGAAATGGCGTTGGCATGGCCATCGCCGAAGAAATGCTCGCCGCCCGCTTCAACACCGAAGCCAAAAAGATTGTCGACCACTACACCTACGTCATCTGTTCGGAAGGTGAGCTCGAAGAAGGAATTTCCAACGAAGTCTTCTCTCTGGCCGGAAATCACGGCCTCGGAAAAATGGTTGTTTTCTACGACGAAAACTTCATTTCCATTGAAGGCGACGTTCGCATCACCTATAGCGATGATGTGGTCAAACGCATGGAAGCCTACGGCTGGCACGTCCAGTCTGTCGACGGACATAACACCGCTGAAATCCAGAGCGCGATTGAAGCCGCACAAGCTGAAACCGAAAAGCCCTCCTTTATTGTCTGCAAAACTACCATCGGATTCGGCTCGCCCAACAAGGCCGGCTCGCACGACTGCCACGGTGCCCCGCTGGGCGAAGAAGAAGTTCTTCTCACCAAAAAAGCGCTCGGCATGTCCGAAGAAAAATTCTTTGTGCCGCAGGAAGTCCGCGACATCTTTGCCGCCCGCCTCGAAGAGATGAAACAGGTGGAAACCACATGGAACGCTGACTATGCCACATGGCGCACCGATAACGCCGACCTCGCCACGCAGTGGGATCTCCACATGGCGCAGGAAATCCCCGAGAACCTCATCGAAAAACTGCCAGTCTTCGACAAAGCACTCGCTACCCGCGTCGCCTCTGGAAACATTCTGCAGGAACTCGCCAAAGAGCTTCCCTTCCTCATCGGTGGATCGGCTGACCTCGCCGGCTCGAACATGACCCACCTTAACGACTACTCCGACATTGGAAACGGTGCCTTTGACGGCCGTAACTTCCACTACGGGGTTCGTGAAATTGGAATGGGTGCCATCATGAACGGCATCCAGGTGCACGGTGGCTTCCGCATCTACGGCGCCACCTTCCTGGTCTTCGCCGACTACCTCCGCCCGACGCTCCGCATGGCTGCGCTGATGAACCAGCCGGTCATCTACGTCCTCACCCACGATAGTTTCTGGGTGGGCGAAGACGGACCGACCCATCAGCCGATCGAAACCATCAACAGCTTGCGCATGATGCCCAACGTAACCGTGATTCGCCCGAGCGACCCGAAAGAAACCGGATGCGCATGGATGGCCGCGCTCAAGAACACCAGCGGACCGACCGTCCTCTGCTTGACGCGTCAGAACCTCGAGGTGCTCGATCGCGAAAAATACAACATGGACGGCCAGCTCGCCAAAGGAGCCTATACGATGTTCCAGAGCGGCGAAGGCACTCCGGACTTGCTGATGATCTCGACCGGATCAGAAGTCAAGACCACCCTCGACGCGGCAGAAAAGCTCGCCGCCGAAGGCACCAACGTCCGTGTAGTCAATATGCCTTGCCGCGAACTCTTTGAAGCACAAAACGAAGCGTACCAGAGCGAAGTGATGGCTGATGACTGCAAAAAACGCATGGTGGTTGAAGCCGGCACCTCGTTCGGGTGGGAAAAATATATCGGCCGCTGCGGCGCATCCGTCTGCAAAAATACCTTCGGTGCCTCGGCGCCTGGCGGAGTGCTTGCCGAAAAATTCGGCTTCACCGTCGACAACGTTTATCAGACCGCCAAAAGACTGCTTGCTTAAAAAAGGGGCATCGATCGATGCAGACGAACCCTTCGAATCTGGGAAACGAACTCTCCGCTGAGTTGCGCACGGTGCTTATCGCGCTCGGGTGTACACTGGGAATTATCGCCGTGTACGGCGTTAACCACCCGTCCGCCGAAGAGTTCAAGACCTTGCTAAGCGTCCTCTGCGCGGGGACCGAGCAGCAGGTGAAAAAAGATTTATCCAAATCGGGCCTCAAGCATGTAACCATCGAAGAGGTTAAATACGTGGCTCTGCGCGAAGGCGAAAGCAGCGTGTCGAAAAATGCCGACGGCGGTACATCTGGTATCCATGAACTTCAGGAAGAATCTTCCTCCGCGCAGGTCGAACAGATTGTCGCCTTTCTACAAGGAGAACCCGGCGGTGAAGCCATGTCCTCCGAGGTGAAGGAATTGCTTTCCGAACCCGAAAAGCTTGGACAGATGATCCTGGAAGCGGCCGCGGTTCGCCTTCGGCATCTCTCTCGACGATCCAAAGGGATCAAAGAGGAATATGAGACAGGAGAATCATGTTAATCAAAGTGTCACCCATGTACCCGGATAGTTTGTAACCCATGTCCCCGGTCAGACAATGCAACCACTCACCGTGATCAACAGCTCCATCGAGGCGGCACTCATCACGCCCGACGAAGCCCTCCACAAAGATCTATTGGATATTGCGTACCAGAGTGGTCAGAGCATGGAAGCGATGACCAAGCGAATGATCGCGCTGACCGGTTATCATGAACTCAGCGAAGCGGATGGTCATCTCAACGACTGGAACGAATCGCAATAAACCCGCGCTCCAGTAATCGCTCCGCCCACTGTGTGCGGACGGTTGGGCTTTTTGAACCCATCACCACCGCAATGATGCGTGTTCCCTCTCGCTCGGCAGTGGCGGTAATTGAAAACCCACCGGCGCGGAAATAGCCGGTTTTAAGACCATCGCATCCGTCCACCTTTCTCAGCAGTTTATTGGAGCTCGTCAGGCGAACGGAATTCTCAGGGCGAAAATCACGCGCGGAAATCGCCGTGTACGTCAGGGCTTCGGGATGTGCGGTCAGCAAGGCGTCCGCCAGACGGGCCATGTCGAGTGCTGATGAGATATCCGGAAGCTGCCCCGGGCCCGGCGGTAGACCATGCACATTGTGGAAAAAGGTAGAGTGCAGACCGAGTGCCCTGGCCTTCTCGGTCATTCGCTCGGCATGGGCGGCTTTGCCGCCCGAGGACGCAAAGGCCAGCGCCGTGGCCGCATCGTTCCCTGAATGAATCATGGTGGCATAAATCAGTTCTTCCAGGGAGAACACCTCTCCTTCTCGAAGCCAGACCTGCCGACCGCCGATCTGTTCGGTTTCGCGATTGATGGTTATCGGCTGGTCTAAAGAAAGTTTTCCGGCTTCAACATCATCGAGCACCACAAATAGATTCATCAGCTTGGTCATGCTGGCCGGATAGGCCTCGGCCGAAGCGTGATCCTCCCAAAGAATGCGCCCGCTCCCCGCCTCCATCACCACGGCGCTATAATACGGATCGTTAGAACGCGATTCAATGGCCTGTGCGCAGAGCGCATTTCCAAGCATCGGAAGCCATAGCATGGCAACATAGATTTTTTTGAGAGATTTAATCATGAAACAGAGGCTAGCAGACCTCATTTGATTCGGGAAGGAAATCCGGTTTTGATCCGGAAAATTGAATCATGCGGCATAAAAATTGCTTTGAATATTCGAAACACATAACGAGAGGTTTATTATGAAATCCATTTTATCGATCTGTTTGGTCCTTATTTGTCTGCTACTTATTTCTCTGAGTGGGTGCGCCATGATCCCCGGCGGCGTGGCTCCGTCCAACACCCCGATTAACGGCAGAAGCTACACCGAGCTGGGATACGCCAAGGAAACCGATAGCCGCTTCTATCTACTGGGGCTGCTTCCGATCTCCGGACCCAACACGATTCGCGATGCGATTGACGAAGCGATTGACTCCAAACATGGCGACGCCTTAATCAACATCACGGTCGAAACCTATGGGCAATATTGGATTTTGTGGTCCAGAGTGGCGACCCGCGTTGAAGGCAATGTGATCCGTTTTCATTAAATTTGAGAAAAACGCAACTCTATCGTTTCGTTCATGCGCGGGGATGCGCTAACCTCCCCGCCGCATGAAAAACAAACTGGATTCCATTCGAGATTCGATCGATCTCTGGAGCATCTATCTCCCCGACTGCCGGGATGAGTTGGAATCCTGCCGCGAATCGCTGGCCGACGAGGAACTCGAGCGCGCCGAAAAATTCTTCAAGCCGACCGATGCCGAAAGTTTCATTCTCTGCCGCGGACTGTTGCGGCGCATTTTAGGCGGCGTTCTCGATGTCGCTCCATCGTCTATTCTTTTTGAGCGGAACGGCTATGGCAAACCGCGCATCCCGAATACAGAGATTGAATTTAACGTATCGCACTCCCGCGACCGGTTGCTGATTGCGATCACTGCGGGCCGCTCCCTGGGCGTGGATATTGAATTCCGCCGAAGCGGCATCAACATGGAGGCCATCGCCGATCGCTGGTTCGCGCCCGAAGAACGCGAGTTTTTCCAGACCTTGGAAAAACCAGAGAGTGGCTTTTTCGACATCTGGGCCAAAAAAGAGGCGTATGTGAAAGCCTTGGGAACCGGCATCTTCAAAGAGCTTCACTCGTTCGTCGTCCCGCTCGGCGGGGAGCCAGGGTTTCCAACCCTTGGAAAAACGAATGAGTGGTTTTTCCAACCCTTGGAAATCGATCCCGCCTATGCGGCGGCGCTGGTCGCCGACGCCCCGGTCGTCCCGGTTCGTTTACGCACGCTTTAGCGCAGTGCAAAAAGCGCGGCGACAACAAACCCGAGATTACGCGCAACGAGGGTCCAGCTGATCGCCGCCGCTCGAGCGCCACTTCCAAAGCATCCGCAAACGGTATTCAGATCGCGCAGAAGATTGGCGGTGATACATCCGGTGTAAATCAAAAGCACGCCGATGAGAAGGCAGAGCCCGGCGCGGCGCCATTTGGCCATGAAAACAATGACGAAGGCGGCAGCGAACTCCATGGACATAAAGAGGAGCGCCGCAATGTTCACCAGCGGATACGGCATGATGTGTCCTTTGAAAACCGCCGTGGCAAACGCGTGGGGGTGAACCAGCTTCTGCCCACTCACAACCAAAAAGAATATACCGAGAAGAAGGGCCACGTAATATCCCGCAGGATATTCGATGTTGATCGCTTTTTTAAAATCAAGGACGGGTTTCTTTTTTCTCATGATTCATTCCCTTCTTCCACAGAAAGAAATTCCGAGCGCCAGACCTCCATGCCGCCAATAAAAATGGCAACGTCGGCGCGACCCAGATTGCGGAGTTCCAGTGCCAGCAACAGACTGTCTTCGCACTCAATACCCGAACAATATAAAATGGGCGGTTTTTTGGATGCGAGCACCTGAGTGATGACTTGCGAAGCCATCGACTCAAAGGGAAGCGAAATGGCACCCGGAATGTGTCCGCGTGCATACTCCTCTGCGGATCGTGCATCAACCAGCAGGTGGGAATCTTCCCGTAAGAAATCAAGAATCTCCGAAAGCTGAACCAGTGCCACCTTCTCGCTTACGGCCTGTGCCTCCACGCGATTGCCCCAATCCTCTACCCATGGAATACGTTTGGGATGAATCAAATTGGTGAGTCCCGCGAGCAAAACCGCGACCCCAATTAGAATAAAAACCTGTTTTACTGTTTTCATGATGTTATTCCTCAGTTTTTCCCAGCAAACTTCCCGATCTATGGAAAACGCTTACGATAACGCGCTCAACATCTTGAAGCAAATCCGCTCTGCGGGTTTCACCGCCTATTTCGCGGGAGGTGCCGTACGCGATCAATTACTGGGCCGCACCCCTAAAGACTACGATATCGCCACCAATGCCCTACCCGAACAGGTTGAAGCTCTTTTCGAAAAAACCGTCGCGGTTGGCAAAGCCTTCGGGGTCATCATGGTCGTTCAAAACGGGATCGAAACCGAAGTCGCCACCTTCCGCGAAGACGCGGGCTATCAGGACGGCCGCCGCCCCGATAGCGTCCATTTTTGCGGAGCCGAAGAAGACGCCAAGCGCCGCGACTTCACCATTAACGGAATGTTTTGCGATCCGTTGACGGATGAGGTGATCGACTATGTCGAAGGAAAAGCCGATCTAGAGAAAAAAGTGATCCGCGCCATTGGTGATCCGGAGCGCCGCTTTGCCGAAGACCATCTGCGGATGCTCCGCGCTGTACGTTTTGCCCACACCCTCGGTTTCGAAATCGAACCCTCCACGCGTGCCGCCATCCAACACCATGCCGCCGACATCGCCAAAATAAGCATTGAGCGAATTGAAAAAGAGTTCTCGCGCACACTGGTCGAAAGCCTGCGCCCCGGCGATGCGCTCAAAGAGTTGGTCGATCTCGGTCTGATGGAATACATCATCCCCGAAGTGCTTCCCATGATCGGGCAGGAACAACCGCCGGAATATCACCCCGAAGGCGATGTCTTTGTGCACACCTGCCTCATGCTCAATCTCATGGAGGATTCCAACCGGGAACTGGCCTACAGTGTTCTTTTGCACGACGTGGGCAAACCCGATACCGCCTTTATGGGCGAAGACCGCCTGCGCTTCCACGGACATGAAACCAAAAGCGCAGAAATGTCGGACGGAATCCTGCGGCGGCTCAAACTTCCGACTAAAGAGATGAAGCAGATCCTGATCGCCATCAAAGGGCACATGCGATTCAAAGATGTGCCGAAAATGAACAAATCGACGCTACGAAAACTAATGGGCGCCGAAACCTTCGATCTCGAACTTGAACTCCACCGCGTCGACTGCGAAGGAAGCCACGGACTGCTCGACAACTACCATTTTCTCATTAAAAAAGCCGAGGAAATGGAACACGAGCCCGTCCTGCCCGAACACTGGATCAGCGGACGAGACCTCATCGGCCTCGGCGTAGAGCCCGGCCCTAAAATTGGGCGACTCCTCAAACTAGCCTACGATGCTCAGCTCGAAGGACAGTTTGATTCCCGCGACGATCTCTTCAACTGGCTCAAAACTCAGCTCTAGGTATTTATTTTCCAATGATTGGAAACTCGAACGGATGAAAAACAATCCACTTCTCAAAAGTATCGGCCCCGGCATCCTCATGGCGGGTGCCGCCATTGGCGGCTCGCATCTGCTCGCCGCCACCACCGCCGGCGCGCAGTACGGCTTCTCTCTGCTCGGGCTCGTTCTGCTTATTAACCTGCTCAAATTCCCTTTCTTTGAATTCTCTCAGCGCTACACCGCCGCCACCGGCGAAACCATTCTCGATGGCTACTGCCGTCTCGGCCGATGGGAATTGCCGATCTTCTTCCTACTCAATCTCTTCACCGCCATCGCCAATATCGCGGGGGTCTCGCTGATCTCCGGCATCCTCGCCGCCGAGCTCTTCGGCACGGCGCCCCATCCGTTTCTCTGGACGGCGGGCGTATTGACGGTCTGCGTCGGCCTGATGCTGATTGGCCGCTATAAATGGCTCGACCGCGTCATGAAAATCCAGATTGCATTGCTTACCCTCGCCACACTCATCGCGTTGATTGCGGCAGCCGTCTACAACCACGGCTTCAGCCTACCCGCGACGCCTCCCTCGGCATGGAACTCAACAGGGCTCATCTTCCTCATTGCGCTGATGGGCTGGATGCCGGCGCCGATCGAGCTTTCGGCATGGACCTCGCTCTGGATGAAAGAGCGCTCTGAAGAGACGGGGCATGCAGCCACCGTCGGCGAGGCGAGGGTCGACTTCTCCATCGGCTACCTCACCACCGCCCTGCTCGCGGTCATCTTCCTCTCTCTCGGTGCGCTGGTCATGTTCGGCTCCGGCGAGACCTTTGAGGGCGGCGCGAAATTCGCGCAACAATTTGTATCGCTCTACACCCAAGCGCTCGGCGGATGGATTCGTCCGGTGGTCGCGTTGGCCGCTTTTATTACGATGTTCAGCACCACCCTCACCTGCATTGATGGCTACCCCCGCGCGCTGTCCGCCTCCCTGCAACGACTGGTTCCGGCATGGAAAGACCGGTTCAACAGCATCTACATCGCCGCCATCCTGCTCACCGCTCTCATCTCGCTAACGGTCGTTGGCCTCTGCATGCAACATCTCAAAACGATGCTCCACATCGCGATGATCCTCTCCTTCCTCGCCGCGCCCGCCTTTGCCATTATCAACTACCGCATTGTCACCGCCGACTTTATGCCGGCGGCACACCGTCCAGGCCGCGCACTGCGTGTCCTCAGCTGGATTGGCATCCTCTTTCTTTCGGGATTCAGCCTCTTTTTCCTCGTCTCCCGCCTTATAGGAAACTAATTTACTTGTCTTTTGAAACCCAACCCGGAGCCTGCTATGAAAAAACTATTTGAAGAACTATTGGTAAAAATCGGTGAAGACCCGACCCGCGAAGGACTCAAAGACACGCCCAAACGCGTCGAAGAATCCTACAAGTTTCTAACGCGCGGCTACCATCAAGACATCGACGAAGTGCTCAACAACGCCTACTTCACCGCCGAAGACAACCACATGGTCATCGTCAAAGATATCGAGCTCTACAGCCTGTGCGAACACCACATGCTTCCCTTCATCGGCAAATGCCACATCGGCTACATTCCCGGCGACAAAGTCATCGGTGTCAGCAAGCTCGCGCGCGTCGTCGACATGTACTCCCAGCGCTTACAGATTCAGGAACGGCTCACCAACCAGATTGCCGACGTCCTCATGGAAAAAGTCGGCGCGCAAGGCGTGGGAGTCGTTATCGAAGCCCAACATCTCTGCATGATGATGCGCGGCGTCGAAAAGCAAAACTCCAAAATGATCACCTCCGCCATGCACGGAAGCTTCCGCTCCCAAATGGCCACAAGAACCGAATTCCTGCAACTCATCGGCACCACGTCCTAAAAGTTTCCAGATATTGGAAGAAAACGTTCCAATGCTTGGAAAAAACGAGGCGTGTTTTTGCCACTGCGCTTCTTTCGGCATAGCCGAAAGCACGTTCGGAATACCTCAGGTCCAAGGGTTGGAAAAAGTCAAAGTTGTCAAATTATTGGACTGACCCGGTCGACCCGGTCGACGAGCTGCGCGACAAGACTGTCCTCTAAAATCTGTTCCGGTTGGGTTGTCATATTTTCAACTTCTAAATTTTTCTGAGCAAACTGAGACGGTCGTTACTCTCATCCATATCGAATGCCTCTGGATCCATCGGCCCGCCAAGCCAGTCGAGCAGATCTTCTTTGTCCGCGCAATCGGGGCCGCTAATCGTTTCAAGCAGTTGGGAATAGCCGGGGAGTCCGCCACAATCATCTGGCGGACAGGCCCGCTTGCCTTTGATGCAGACAGGAAGCAACTGGCCGGGTTCGGAAGGCAACACCTTTTCCAACACGACGTCGTGTTCCCATGAATCGCCAAAATCATATTCATAGACGATCTTGTCTTTCTCCTTACGAAGCAACTCCTGCAACCGAACGCCCGCGCCATCTTCGGAACTCGTCCCGGGCCATCCGTCGTCCTCCGCGTCAGGCTGATAGTAAGTTCTGCCATCGATGAACTGATGCAGGTGCGAGTTCGTCCACCCAAACGCCATCTGAATCACGGCGTGCAGGGCCTCAAGCTCGATAGAGGCCGGAACCAGGACTCGCCGCCAAATCGGCGGCTTTGCATATTTAAGCGAAATCTTCAGCTGATAGACCGACCCGGTATTGTCCTCGAAAGATTCCGCCGACCCCGCCTGCTGAAGCTGCCCGGACAGATCTTCGATTGCCGCAGACATACCCGCCGCCAGTTCATCCAACGGCATGGGAAACGCCTCCTCGCTCTCCTCGCCTTGATTGCATAGAACCAATGCGGAATGGATCAGCCCACTCAGTTCGCCCAGCTGCAGAGTCGCAGGGCTTTTCATGGCTGCAATGGGATCTGGCGAGTTCTGATCCAGATCGCGCAAAACGGCCAAACACTGATCGTTGAGATCAAGAAAAACCGCTCGCATTTCTCGATGGGAATCTTTTTGCGAGTCGTATGTTTCGCGTACAGTGTCCCACAGATCGCGCCACAGCTGATGGAATTCCTGCTGATCGTTTGCGGTCGGGAACGAAAGGACTCTGCCGCTAATCACACGAACCAGCACCGCATCTGGATCCTTTTCGCCGCGCGAAAGCGCATCGCGCATATAGGCCTCTACATCCTCGGA
>Ga0307990_1001842_pt1 | contig 17508 bp, 17 predicted proteins | sample EllFjometagen129_FD_203168 | JGI IMG/M metagenome (GOLD analysis project Ga0307990, IMG submission 203168) | Marine microbial communities from Ellis Fjord, Antarctic Ocean - #129 | ecosystem: Environmental > Aquatic > Marine > Unclassified | place: Southern Ocean | collected 2014-10-08
TCTAGTTTGGTTTCTAATGGATAATCTTTACTGCCTTTTTTCCTGGACATACAAAAACACCTCCCTTACTTATATTGTACGAGAGGTGTCTTTATTATTGTGTCCTGTTTTCGGGGTTCAGTTCATTTCAGCAGGCTTTTTTTTGTTTATGTAATATCTATTCCTTACGATTTCTCTTCCAGGAATGTAACAGCGTCACCAACAGTAGTGATCTTCTGGGCATCCTCATCGGAGATCTCTCCCCCGAACTCATCCTCGAATTCCATGATCAGCTCTACCAGGTCCAGCGAGTCCGCTTCCAAATCTTCCCGGAACCGGGCTTCCTTTGTAACCTTGGCAGGATCCACTGCCAGCAATTCTACAATAATGTTTTTTACCTGTTCAAATGTGTCGGCCATAATGATTCCTCCTTAGTTCAAAATATTTCCATTCTATGATATCTTATTAAACAATAATCGGGGGATTTGGTTTCGCTCCCTGGATTAAGAATTATTGTAACTGGATGGGGAGCCTTGTCAAGGTTGAGCCTTGCTGAGGGGGGAATTTTATTGACACTCTTCAATCAGACTGTTACCATACCCAAAGTAGAAGGACATTTTATGCCAAAAAAGACTTCCCCCACCAGCTCCCGAAAAGCCGAACATATCGACATTAATCTAAACGAAAATGTGGAGTCAGGATTATCCTCTGGGTTGGATTATTATCATTTTCCCCACCAGGCCCTGCCTGAAATCGACCTCGATGATATCCAGATGGGTTTTAAGCTCTTCGGGAAGGAAATAACTGCCCCGTTATTTATCTCATCAATGACCGGCGGCACAGACCAGGCTGAAATGATCAATCATAATCTGGCTGCAGCTGCCCAGCAGAGCGGCATCCCGATGGGAGTCGGGTCTCAGCGGGCCATGTTGGAAACCCCTTCTCTTGCCAGTACATTCCAGGTTCGGAAATCCGCTCCCGATATATTACTTTTTGCCAATCTTGGCGCTGTCCAACTGAATTACGGATTATCCACTGAAGATTGTCAGCGAGCTGTTGATCTGATCGAGGCTGATGCCCTTATCCTTCACCTAAACGCCCTGCAAGAAGCAGTGATGGCGGATGGAAATACGAATTTTTCCAACTTATTGAATAAAATTGAGGGGGTTTGCAGCACACTTTCCGTACCGGTAATAGCCAAGGAAGTTGGCTGGGGGATCTCATCCCAAACAGCCTATCAATTGGTTGATGCCGGAATATCAGCTATCGATGTTGCAGGTGCCGGCGGAACTTCGTGGACAGAAGTAGAAATGCACCGGACTCAAAACGAAACACAGCGCCAGATAGCAGCCTCTTTTGTGGATTGGGGCATCCCCACTGCTGAAAGCCTCCAATTAGTTGCAGAAGCTGCGCCGAATATACCGGTATTTTCTTCTGGTGGAATTCGTAATGGCGTTGATATCGCGAAATCAGTCGCCCTCGGAGCCAGCATGGCTGGCCTTGCTGGTCCATTCCTGAAGGCTGCTGTCAACTCTCCTGATGCAGTATTAGAAATTATCCAAGCTCTTATCAGAGAAATTAAGATTTGTATGTTCGCCGCTGGAGCCAAGGATCTGGATGCTCTGCAGCAAATCAGATTAATAGATATATATCCCTCATGAGCGAACAATCTGGATTTGAAAAATTCTCAGACTTAGCCCGCCCCGCCCTGCGTAAAGAGCTAGAACAGGCTATTGCTGCCTCTGGGGATCACGGCACCCCTGTTCTCCATGACATGATCACTTACCAGCTAGGTTGGACTGGAGATAACGCGGGACCCAAAGCAGAAGGCAAACAGATCCGTCCCTTGCTGGTACTGATAGCCTGCCAGGCAGGAGGTGGAGATTGGAATAATGCCCTGCCCGCTGCTGCAGCAGTTGAATTGATCCATAATTTCTCCCTTGTTCATGATGATATTGAGGATAATGGCGAGACCCGCCGAGGGCGTCCCACTGTCTGGAAAGTTTGGGGGGAAGCCCAAGCTATCAATACAGGAGATGCAATATTCGCACTGGCTTATGCCTCACTTGTGAACCTGGTGGAAAAGAACTCACCAGAAATCGGTCTGCAAGCGGGGAATATCTTTCACCAAACCTGTTTACGACTCACACAGGGTCAGCACCTTGATATTGCCTTCGAAGACCAAGATTATGTTGAACTGGAATCTTATTGGCAAATGGTTGGTGGAAAAACTGCTGCTCTCTTGGCTTTCAGCCTGGAAGTAGGCTCATTATGCGCGGGTGTCTCTCCTGAGATCCAGGCTCATTATCGTGATTTTGGCCATTATTTAGGAATGTCCTTTCAAGTTCAGGATGATATATTAGGGATCTGGGGTGCTGAGGAACAAATTGGAAAATCCACTACAGGGGACCTAGTCACGCGCAAAAAAACCCTCCCGGTCCTGTATGGTTTAGCACAGGAAAAAGGATTTTATGAAGGGTGGAATGACGGAGAGATCACACCCGAAAAAGCTCTGATTTTGAGTCAAATCCTGGAAGCTGAAGGGGGACGTGCCTATGCGCAGTCTACTGCGGACCGGTTGATCGATTTGGCACTGAATGCCCTGAAAAACGGCAAACCTGAAGGTGAAGCCGGGGATATATTAAGAGAATTGGCGAAAATGTTGTTAAAACGACAGGATTAAGGAATAAAATCACTGACCCACACAGGTGGAAAATCATAGTTTTTCTACCCGAAAACCTCCTCCCAACCCCTAATTTTCAAGTACTTTCCATATCCTCCCCTTCTGGTATAATTGCCCCAGTCTATTGAGAAAAAAATAGCTTAAACGAGTAATCTTATGGCTAATGATAATAAAAAAATCTGCCCAACCTGTGGTACCCGCGTCAAGGATGACGCAGAACGCTGCCTGGTTTGCGGCGGCAGCCTGTCTGGCACCAAATCTGATGCCCAGGTAGTAAGCGGTGGGCGTATGCCCGAAATCACTCTCGGTTTGCCGATTGCAATCGGGTTGGTGGTACTTTTCCTGGCCGTTGGCGCCGGAATGGTTTACCTGGCTCTCTCTCAAACTGGCGCCATGGTAGATACTACAATCACCCCTACACTGACAGAGACAGTCACCACGACTCCTACCAGCACACCGGAACCTCCAACGCCAACACCTTCACCAATGCCCAGCCCCACACCTCTGACTTATGTGGTTGCACCAAATGACTCGTGTCTAGCCATCGCTGCCCGTTTTGAGGTTTCAATTAAATCGATCGTGTTAATGAACAACATCCCAGCCTCCTGCGACACTCTGTTTGAAGGCCAGGAGTTGAAAATACCCCACCCCACACCGACAGCTACCTCATTTCCAACAGCTACATTAAGCGGCAGGGAAGCCACGCTGGAAGCCTGTGACAAGGTCAGCTACGAGGTAGGAGAAGGCGATACCCTGGGCAGCATTTCTCTGAACTACAATGTGCCAGAGGACGCGATCAAGGCCTATAACGGCATGGTCAGCAACACGGTCTACGAGAGTTTGACCCTGATCATCCCACTCTGTGAACGGGCTGCTACTCCAGGTCCTTCCCCCACTCCGACGGCACCACCACCATACCCGGCACCGAATCTACTTCTACCCTTAGATGGCGGGGTATTCTCCCTGAGCGACAACCAGGTTACTCTGCAGTGGTCTTCTGTGGGTTTGATCAACGCTAATGAGGCATACCGGGTCACTATCATGGATCTGACCGAAGGAACCGGCCGCAAATTGGTTGATTATGTCACTGATACGAAATTCATCGTACCGGGATCCTTCCGGGCCAGCGATGATTCCCCTCGTATCTACCGCTGGACGATCAGCACTGTCCGCCAGGTTGATGTGGATGAAAACGGCATTCCGATCTGGGAAGACGCAGGCAGCGTCAGCGAAGCCCGGGTTTTCACCTGGACTGGCGAAGCAAACGCAGAAACTACCCCCACTCCTTAAGTGACGATTCTTATTAAGACAAGAGCCCGGACCAATGGTCCGGGCTTTTTTTACATGCAATCAATCTTCAGTATTAAGTTCTGGTATCGGCGAATTGGTGCTCTCCGCACCGCATATTAGGAAAGACCTCCCCTTCCGTCAGGATACACAGCTTCCAGCACTCCTCAAACCTGAAACACATAATCAAAACAGCTATCTTTTACTAGACATAGTTTTCCATCAGCGATTGACGGAAGTAAGTCCTGCCGGGGCGGGACTTAGATCTTGCTTTGGTCATGAATATCAGCGATAAATGAACTGTTAGGGATCTTAGAAACGCAGTCCAAAGACAAATAATAATTTGAATCACTTCTCCACTATGAACAAGGAGCTATCAGTACATAATCTGATTGATCTCGGCCAACGATTCAGGACTGGGTCGCAACTTCTCAGCCGGCAGGCGGTTAAGCGCTATATCTGGCAGGTCATAAAGATCAAAGAGTGTACTTTGTTTAGGATTGATATAGATCAACCCAGTAATTAGCTCATTGCGGTTATTAGCTTCTTCAAGCATTTCCAGCGCCCCAGCCCGATTGGTCGGTTCATAATCATGGGCCAGTTTTTTCAGTAAAATATGGGTGCCGTCATAGAGCGGCACATTTATAGTTTCGCCTTCGGCGTACTGAACTTTGATAGCCTGGACAGGAGGCACAAAAGAGAGCTCATGCAAGGCAACTTCGTGCGATTTTCCCCAGGCATAGGAGTGGTAGGAATCATCGTGGTTGTTAAAGGTCACACAGGGGCTGATGACATCGATCACAGCAATACCCTTATGATGTAAACCAGCCATAATCAGCGCTTTCAGCTGCTGGGGGTCACCTGAAAAAGAACGGGCAACAAAGGAAGCCCGCCCGGCGATAGCTTCCCAAACAATGTCCACGGGAACATAACGGTTCTGGCCCTGTTTCTTCAATGCCAGACCCTGTTCTGCCGTAGCGGAGAACTGCCCTTTGGTCAGGCCATAAACCCCATTATTGGCCACTATATACAGCATGGGCAAATTGCGGCGGGTAACATGTTTGAACTGGCCCATACCAATGCTGGCGGTATCTCCATCACCACTGACTCCGATTCCAATCAATGATGTGTCCGCAAATAAAGCTCCTGTAGCCAGAGAGGGCATTCGTCCATGTAAACCATTAAATCCAAAAGAACGGTCCATAAAATAGGTTGGGGCCTTGCTGGAACAGCCAATCCCACTGACCTTGATCAAACTTTCGGGGAGGATATTCAGTTCATGACAGGCCGAAATAATTTGTCCCACAATTGCATTGTGTCCGCAGCCCAGGCATAATGTGGAAGGCTTACCCTTATAGTCTTCCCGAGATAATCCGATATCGTTAATTTTTTTCCCTTTTCCAGTCATTAGTCGGTCTCCTCATTCAAAACAGCTTCCCGGATCCATTCCGCGTTGATCGGCAAACCGTCAAGCATTGCGATAGAGATCATATCCTGTGCTTTTTCCGGCAGCTCAAGAGACAAAATACCATGCATCTGCCCATCCCTATTATTTTCCAGGACATAAACCTTCTCATGGGAACGGATGAAATCAAGCACCTGGTCTGAAGCGGGTAAAGAACGTAGTCGCAGATAATTGAGTTTGACACCGTCCGCTTTCAGATAATCCAATGCTTCCACCAGAGCAGCATCCATTGAACCAAAAGCAATAATTCCGTTTTTGGCTTCCCTTATTTTAGTAATAACTGGTTCTGGTATGTCAGCCTTGGAGGAATCGATCTTGTTTTTAATACGATCCAGGTTTTTCCGCCAAACTTCCGGGTGCTCGCTGTAATTTGCGAACTCATCATGGCCAGTTCCCCGTGCAAAATAGGCACCCTTTGGATGTATATTACCCGGTACGGTCCGATAAGGTATGAAATCACCATCCAGGTCCCTGTATCTTCCCCATTCATCTTTGATCTTCTCCAAATCTTCCTCCCAAAGGATCTTCCCTCTTTCAATTGGAGTATCGGGATACTCAAAAGGTTCTGTCATCCATTGGTTTTTACCAAGATCGAGATCAGATAGGCAAAAAACAGCCGTTTGATATTTTTCCGCCAAATCAAGCGCTTTCCAGCCGAACTCAAAACATTCTTTGACATTACCAGGAATCAACATAATATGTTTTGTATCACCCTGCCCTAAATAATAAGCCAGGTTGATATCTCCCTGTGCTGTCCGGGTTGGTAATCCTGTACTGGGTCCAACTCGTTGAACAACCCAGATCACAATCGGGATCTCTGATAAATACGCCAGACTGGCGTATTCCGCCATTAAGCTCAAACCCGGACCCGATGTCGCTGTCATCGCCCGCAAACCTGCCCAACCAGCTCCCACACACATGCCTATAGCTGCCAGTTCATCCTCCGCCTGGATGATGACGTAGGTACTCTTACCGGTTTCCGGGTCAAGACGCAATTTAGGGGCATATTCAAGTATGGCTTCAGGTAAACTCGTAGCAGGAGTGATCGGGTACCAGGAAACAAAATGCATCCCACCGTAGATCGTTCCCAGTCCGGCAGCAGTATTACCATCTACCAGGATTGCGTTGCCAGTTAAATCCCGTGGTTCTATTTTATAGGGAATCTCAAGATCGAGATTCTCTTCCGCCCACTGGTAGGCCCTTTCGATCATCTTTATGTTAAATTCCACCGGGCTTTCTTTCCCTTTGAAATGATAATCCAGAGCTGCTTTGATCGGTTCCATTTCAATTCCCAGCAGATTTGCCAACACGCCCACATAGATCATATTGGCAACGAATTTTCGTAGGTCCCGATGAGGTTTCGCTTCCTTAACAAGTTTCTTTACCGGCATGGCAACCAGGATCATATCATCGCGCTCAATCGGATCCTTGATATCGTCGGCATACAGGAATAGTCCTCCCTTTACCAGGTCACCCTGGTCGGCAGTGAAGGTCTTTGGGTTCATAGCTACGACAATATCTGCTTCTTTTCGCCGGCCGCCATAACCTGACTGGCTAACCCGGATCTTATACCAAGTGGGCAATCCCTGGATATTGGAGGGGAAAATGTTTTTCCCAGAAACCGGGACGCCCATTTTAAAGATGGCTCGCAGGATAGTCAAGTTAGCAGTCTGGCTGCCAGATCCATTTTCTGTGCCGATATTAATAGAAAACTCATTTACACCACTCAAACGTCTTTGAACCGGTTTTTTGGATTGAGTTTGGGCCATTAATTCTCCTAATTTAATCTCTCTGTTACTGCACTTTAATTTATTGAAGAACAATCATCGCACCATGCGATCCATCAATTCAAAATGCTCCCGAAGTACTTTCAAACCCCGGGTATTATCTTTCTGGATGGCCGTTTCTACTAATTCTTCATGGTAGGTCCAGACCTGTTCCAGATATTCAAGATCAGTAAAAACATTCAAACCTACAGCTTCGTATGCATCCCAATAAGCTTCCAGCAAGCCAGATACAAACACATTATTCAACCGTTTATAAAAGGCCAGATGAAGGTGGCGATGTTCCTCATGCGGGATGCGAACCGGCTTCCCCAGTAATTTTCCCCAGGCGCTTTTTACCAGCTGGCGAAGCTCAAGATGGTCAGCTTCCTGTAGAAGATCAACTGCCTGTGGGAAATAAGCATATTCTAGATGCCGTCTCAGATCTACAAAATCATCAAAATAAGCCTGATCCTTCTTAATGGCATAAAACAGAGAGGCATCCACTGCTGGCGTAAATGTATAAGGCAGCGGGCGAATGCCCCGGCGCGGCTTAACATCAACCAGCCCCAGGATCTTGGCTGCTTCCAGCTGTTCCCGGAGAGTGGATATGCTAATCCCAATCTGCTTACTCAGAACTGTCAGAGCAGGTAAAGTATCTGTTTTCGAATCGGTAGTTTGGAGGAGATAATCGATAAATTCAGAGTGATCCACAACCCACACCTGATATGATTAATATGATGAATAAGATTAATCCTAGTTAATTTTAGCAAAAGTAGAAAAAAAGTCAAGTTGGAGGATCATTAACTGGAATAATGACACCCAAAAACATGAATAACTTCCCATTTTAAAAAGCAAAGGGACTGAGTATTTTGGAAAGACTCAGTCCCTAATATTTCAGAGAGGATTAACTTTAATCTTTTAAAAACTCGTTCACCGACCCAACAAGCAGGGCCGCAGCGGTTTTTAAGGCATTCTCGTCAAAATTGAAATCCGGCTGATGGTGTTTGGCATCAAGCCCAAGCGTTGGATTTGCAGATCCAATAAAACTGTAACAGCCAGGCAGATTCTGGAGCATAAATGCCATATCCTCTGAGGCCATGGTCTGATAATTGGTGTCCAATTCGGCGTCAGGGAAGAGGGAAACTGCAGTCTGGCGTATCACCTCAGCAATCTCCGGATGGTTTTTCACAGCTGGGGATATATCAACAATCTTGATTTCCGCGCTGCACAAATGGGTTTTAGCAATCCCTTCCACCACTTGATGAAAACGCTCTAGAACAAGCTTCCTTGTATCCTCTGTAAAGGTTCTGATGGTTCCTTCTAATATTACAGTCTCCGGAATCACATTATGGGTCTCGCCGCCGTGAATAGTACTAACCGTTATCACAGCGCTGTCCAGCGGTGGTACTTCACGAGAAACCAGGCTTTGCAGTGAAGTGACAATATTTGCCGCAGCGATGATCGGATCTACCGATTCGTGAGGTTTTCCCGCGTGCCCCCCCCTGCCATTGATCAAGATCTGGAATGTTTCCGAGGCAGACATTACCGGGCCATCACTGATGCCCAACCAGCCAAGTTCTTTTTCATTCCAGAGGTGCATGCCCAACACAATATCTGGAATTGGGTCTTCCAAGACACCCTCTTCGATCATCTTGCGGGCGCCTCCCAGTCCTTCTTCGGCGGGTTGAAAGACAAATTTAATCTGGCCTTTAAAATCCTGGTAATTCTCTGATAACAACTTAGCCACGGTCAAGCCGATGGCCATATGTCCGTCATGTCCACAGGCATGCATAATGCCATCATTTTGGGATGCATAATCCACCCCGGTATTTTCAGTAACCGGCAGGGCATCCATATCAAAACGAAGCAGAATGGTTTTTCCAGTCGAGCTGCCCTTAAACTCAGCTACGACTCCAGTTTCCGCAATACCTGACTGAATTGAGAAGCCATCCAATTTGGATAGCTCTCGGAGAATGATTTCGGCTGTATGAACTTCTTGGAAACCCAGCTCTGGCTGGCGGTGGAATTCCCGCCTTAAGTTGCTGGTATAGGTAAAGACCTGATCTACTTGAGCCAGGATCTCTTTCATCGCTGAATCCGTTCTACCTCATCAGGATCAAAATCAACAATGCCTTCTTCACCCAGGAGCACGGATATTTTCTGGCTCAGGGCATTTACGCGAATGACTTTTCCTTCTCCACGCGGTGTATTGACCCGTTTTCCTTGTTTGGGTAAATTTTTCTTGGCTTCTTTATACTGCTCGTTTTCATGCATAAGACAGCACCGAAGCCGTCCGCACATACCGGTTATTTCCGAAGGAGCCAGGGAGATGCCCTGTTCCTTGGCCATCTTGATCGAGATGGGAATGAACTCGGTCATAAATTCCGTACAGCAGCGGACCTCGCGTCCACAGGCGCCCATACCGCCAATGATCTTGGCTGAATCGCGGGGACCTATCCGACGCAGCTCCAGCTTTGCTTCGGGATTTTCTTTTTTGAGTTTTTTAAGCAGATTCCCGAGGTTGGGGTCATCATTACCTTCATAACAGTAAAGAAATACCAGATTTTCGCCTTCCAGGCTGAATTCAGCAGAGACAATCTTGACCTCTTCTAGACTTTTTTCTTCCCCGGCCAATTTCCGGCAGTCTTCCAGTACTTTTTGTTCCTTTTTCTCCCAAACCTGGCGAATCACCAGATCCCGGGAAGTAGCGGATCGCAAAATTGGCTTCCAATTGCGGCCATTCTTCTTCCCTGGATCCTGGAAAGAAACAACTTGACCCAGCTGCTGTCCGCGGCTGGTCTCTACGATCACATATTCGCCCTTCTTTATCTCCGGAACGGAGGAAGCATCAAAATGATAAGTTTTTCCACCACCGTGGAAACGGATTCCTACTATATGGGCCATCATGTGCCTATTTTACCTTATTATTCTTAAATACAAAGGATACGGCATCCTGTAAGAACACCGTATCCTATTCTACTTGAAATAATCTTTACTATTTACTAGTGATTGCCTTAATACTGACCTGAGCAGCGATCTTCTCAGCAATCTCAACCAGTTTTTTTGCTACTGGTGAATCGGGATGTGAGAGTGACACAGGCATTCCCTGGTCTCCGCCAATCCTGACCTGAGGGTCAATCGGGATGGTTCCAATAAATGGTACGCCAGTCATCTTGGCCAGTTTTTCACCACCACCTGATCCGAAGATATCCATCTGCTCGCCATCGGGGGTTTCCAGATAGCTCATATTTTCAACGATACCAAAGATAGGGATATTTAGTTCCTGGAACATATTAATACCCCTGAGGGCATCATCCAGAGAAACCTGCTGTGGCATTGTGACGATCACACCGCCCTGAAGTTCAAGGGTTTGGCTTAAACTGAGCTGAACATCTCCTGTTCCGGGTGGTAAATCAACCACCAGATAATCCAGCTCTCCCCAATCCACATCATTGATGAATTGTTTGATAGCTGAATGGAGCATTGGCCCGCGCCAAATAAGGGCCTGTTCAGGTTTCACCATAAAACCGATCGAGATTACCTTCACACCATGACCTTCACCAGGCAGAATTTTTTCCTCAGCTGACGCGCCACCCAGTCGATCAACACCCATCATGGTTGGTATATTGGGGCCGTAAATATCCGCATCCATAAGGCCAACCTTCGCGCCTTTTTGAGCCAGGATGACCGCCAAATTCACGGCAACAGTGCTTTTTCCAACACCACCTTTACCAGAAGCAATAGCGATCACGTTCTTGATATTGGATGGTGCAGATTTTTTTTGTCCAACGGGCACTTTGGCACCCATGGTTATCTCAACTTCGCTCACACCATCCAGCGCTTCAACTGCAGCCAGAGCACTGTCCCGGATCTCATCCTTCATGGGGCAAGCCGGCGTAGTAAGGTTAACAACAAAACTAACCTTGCCGCCCTCAATTTTGACATCTTCGATCATACCCAAGCTGACCAGGTCTCTTCCAATTTCTGGATCTATTACCTTACCCAGGGCCTTAAATACTGTTTCGCGTGATAATTCATTTTCTGCCATAAGATACCTTCCTGAAAATCGATAGCCAATAAAGCAGTCATCATTTTAGCATTAATGGATAGATAAAATCTCAATAATTTATTAAAAAGGGAGGAATGTAATTCCATAAGCAAAATATGAAAGTAAAGCTGACAGACAGGCCAAGATGCTATATAATGTAGGGAAATAATTATCAAAGAAAGAGTATGACTGAAAACGACCAGAACAACACCGAACAGCGAGAAGTTGAGCTTGTTCCTCATAATCCAGATTGGTCTCACCAGGCAGATGATGAAGCACGTCGCATCATTGCTGGTCTAACTTTCCCAATTATCGGCATCTACCATATCGGAAGCACTTCGGTGGCCGGTATCAAAGCCAAACCGATCCTAGATTTTGTGATGGAAGTGGAAAAATTGGATGATGTGATCGAGGCAGAAGTCGACTTTAAAGCCCTTGGATATACAAACAAGGGAGAATATGGCATACCAGGACGGCAGTTTTTCACCAGGGATACCAATGGAGACCGCTCTCATCATTTGCATGTCTTTCAGGCAGGCCATCCGGATATTGAAAGGCATACTGTCTTCCGAGACTTTTTACGAGCCAAACCTGATGCAGCCCGGGAATATGAGAAGCTCAAGGAAAAGCTTGCCAAGCGCTTCCCAAAACAAAGTGGTAACTACACCGCGGCCAAATCCGATTTTATCCTTTCCATGGATGAAGTGGCTCGTTATTGGCTGGAGCAAAACGGCTACGGCAAAAATCCGGATGACCCCCAAGATTAAAGCTCATCCCTTCTTCATTCCAGAAATATCAACCTGAAATAACTCATGGTAACAATTTCCCCGGCTTTTATAGACCGGATCCTTGCCATTCACGGCCAGACTGGTCGAAAATGGTTGAGGACATTGGCAGACCTACAGGAAAAAATGGCCCTGCGATGGTCTCTGCGTGATATCCATCCCATCCATGATCTTTCTTATAATTACCTGGCGTTTGCCACCACATCAGATAATACTCCAGTAGTTTTGAAACTCGGCGTTCCTCATCCCGAACTGGATTCTTAGATTCAGGCTCTCAGAGTGTATAACGGGAGCGGGTCTGTTCGACTCCTGGATGCTGATCCCTCTCAAGGTGCCCTTCTGTTAGAACGGATCCTGCCCGGCAATAACCTGCTTACAATCCAGGATGATCAAGAGTCTACCCGAATCGCTGCCCGAGTGATGAAAAAGATCTGGAAACCAGCCCCGCCAGATATTACCTTCCCAACTATGGCTAGTTGGTGCCAGGGATTCCAACGCTACAAGAATAACTACACCGAAAACAAACCTATACCTGCTGACTTAATACGGGAAGGTGCCAACCTCGCCGAAAATCTCCTGGCAACTTCACAAAAACAGTTTCTTCTTCACGGTGATCTCCATCACAAGAATTTACTGTTAGGAGAGATCAATAACTGGATCGCCATTGATCCCAAGGGAGTAGTTGGTGAAGCGGCCTTTGAGGTTGGAGCGCTATTACTCAATCCTATTCCAGAACTGATCCATAGGCCCGATTTAATAAAAGTTCAAGAGCAGCGCCTGAAAATCCTCGAAGAATCCCTTTCTATAGATCAAAAACGATTGGCTTCTTGGAGTTTTGTCCGGACTGTTCTCTCTGCGATATGGTCATTGGAGGACGGAGAGGATTGGAGTTACGGAATTCAGATGGCTGCAGTTCTGAGAGATTTGATGTAAACATTTCCTCCGAGATCAATAATACCTCAGAGGTCGATGTGCTATTTTACTAGGTGGACCTCGGAGGTCTCCTACTCAACTGTAACGGATTTTGCCAGGTTGCGGGGCTGATCTACGTCTAACCCACGCTGAGCAGCGATGTGATACGCCAGCAGCTGCAAGGGAATCACTGTGGTAACCGGGCTTAACATCCAGGGTGTTTCCGGCACGAATAACACCTGGTCTGCCTGTTTTTGGATCTGCTCATCACCTTCAGTCGCTACTGCAATCACCCGCCCGCCCCGGGCTTTGGCCTGTTCGATCTGGCTGAACATCTTGTCATACCAGGGATCCCGGGGTGCGATCACCACCACTGGAAGATCAGCGTCGATCAGGGCGATCGGTCCGTGTTTCATCTCTCCAGCCGGATATCCCTCTGCATGGATATAAGAGATCTCTTTTAACTTCAATGCTCCTTCATAGGCAGTAGGCATATTCACACCCCGGCCCAGATAGAGGGCGTTATCTACTTCCAAAAAGCTCTCAGCCACCTTTTTGACCTCATCTTCCCTGTCAAGGCAGCGCCCCGCCAGGTCTGGAACAAGACGAAGGTCCTCTACCAATTGGCGGCGTTTTTTATCATCCAATGTGCCGCGCATCTCCCCCAACAGGATCGCTAGCATGTATAGATCGACCAGGGGTGCAGTATAGGCTTTGGTTGAGGCAACACCAATCTCCGGGCCGACCTGCATGGAGATGAACCCGTCCGCGATACGCATGGCCTGGGAGCCGATAGCGTTGACAATCGACCACAAGATCGCACCTTTTTGGCGTCCCTCTTCCATGGCAGCGAGCGTGTCAGCCGTTTCCCCAGATTGGCTGATTGCCAATACAACAGTCCGGTCATCCACGATCGGGTCCTGGTAGCGGAACTCCGATCCGATCTCCACTTCTACCGGGATGCGGGCAATGCGCTCGATCAGTACCTTGCCAACCATACCGGCATAAGAGGCTGTCCCACAAGCAATAATTATGATCTTGTTGATCTTTTGGACCAAATCAGGAGTGAGATTTAGGGTCGGGAGTTGGATAGAACCTGATTCAAAATCTACCCGTCCAGCAATAGTATCAGTCAATGAGCGGACCTGCTCATGGATCTCTTTATGCATGAAGTGGCGGTATTCCCCTTTTTCCGCCGAAACCGGATCCCAGGGTACATTATGAACTTCGGCAGCGATCTCTTTGCCATCCATTCCCATTACTTTCACAGCCTGGCGGGTGACCACAGCCATCTGGTGCGATTCCAGGAAGATCACATCCCGGGTATGCTCCAGGATCGCCGGCAGATCTGAGGCAATGTACATTTCATCCTGGCCGATGCCCAACACCACGCCCCCGGCATTGCCTACTCGAGCGGCAATGATCTTGTCTGGCTCATTTTTACTCATCACTACAATGCCATGGGCACCTTTCAAGAGGGCCAGCGCTTTCTGAACTGCGCTGGTCAGGTCACCCTCTGATAGGTAGCGTTCGATTAGCAGCACGATCACTTCCGAATCAGTTTCTGACTGGAATTCAGCACCTTCACTTATCAATTCTTCTCGTAAAGTAGTAAAGTTTTCAACTATACCGTTATGAACGACAACCACATCCCCAGTCATACCGAGATGGGGGTGGGCGTTGCGGGTATTGGGTTCTCCATGGGTTGCCCAGCGTGTATGTCCAATTCCAAGTTTGCCCTTGATGGGCGATTTCTGAACCAGTTGAGATAAACGTTCCAATTTGCCAGCGTCCCGCCGTACTTCAATGCCCCCGTTTTCAAGGACCGCGATTCCAGCGGAATCGTAACCGCGGTATTCCAGCTTCTTTAACCCATTCATAATTATGGGGGTCGCGTTTTTCCCCCCGATATATCCAACAATTCCACACATAGGTTTTGCCCTCCTGAAACTTTTCAGTTAAGCTTGCCCAACAACCATGGATTAATCCATGCCATGTCATCCGGACAAGTTAAATTCGTTGATTGAAAATTGTAGTCACCTGGGATGATGTTGTCCCACCGGTCGCCCGGGTTTTTGTCATCCTTTTCGGTTTGGAGGGAAATATCGGAGTGTGACAACTCCGGAGGGCTTCCGCTGATAGTTCGATTTTCCCGGTTTATATAAATCCCCCAACCGGTTAGCCTCCCGAAGGAGGAACCCTCATCCTCGTCAACTCAAGATCGTTCCTTGAGCCCATGCGCTATTTTCCCGTTTTTACTGATTTTCCATACACCTCCTCTCTAATTTTTTTCCGCGAAGGAACCCGGATGGGATTACCTCGCGGAAATTATCTTACTAAAAAAATGATAATCCTGCAAGCTACGGTTTTCCTACTGCACTGAAGCCTTCGTGATCACATCACCCTGGCGGATAGCGTCCACTATATCCACACCCTGGGTTACTTTCCCAAAGACAGTATGTTTTCCATCGAGATGGGGTTGGGGCAGATGGGTGATGAAAAATTGTGAACCGTTGGTATTGGGGCCGGCATTGGCCATTGAAATCACTTTGGATTCGTGTTTCAGCGGGTTGCCAACCAACTCATCTTCAAAACGATACCCTGGTCCCCCGCTTCCAGTTCCATCAGGATCGCCACCCTGAACCATGAAGTTATCGATCACGCGGTGAAAGATCACCCCGTCATAAAACGATTCATTGATCAGAAAAACAAAGTTATTTACTGTTTTAGGAGCATGTTCCGGATAAAGCTCCAGCACGATATTTCCCCGGCTGGTTTCCAGATTAACGGTATACACTTTGGATGGATCGATTGTCATTTCAGGGGGTGTACTATATTGTTTTGCCATTATTCCTCACTTTTTAATTAATTGCCAACAAGTTCTGGCAATTATATCATTCTATAGTAACCTCCCGGAGCTTTAGAAAGCCCCGGTAGGTTTGTTCTGCTCCGAGAGGAAAATCAAAAAGAGGCGCCAGATTTCAGAGAAAACTGGCGCCAGGAGTAGATCAGAAAGTCTCAAGTTGAGATTGCGATCTCAGTGGGACCCTGAAGGAATTTAGATACTCCAGGGCCACGAAATGAAACTTCTTCAGGAAATTGGAGCTTGGGTTCGGTCATCCAGGGATGAATCCGCATCCGGCGTGGGCCTTTCCCCACCAGGGCGCTCGGCATTTGGCCTGTCCGCCCGGGGATGCCCGGCCACTACTACGCGGGCGATGATCACCCCATCTTCATTGATATAACCTGCAAATCCGGCCCGCATGCCCTTTTCCAGATCATCAAAGCTGTCCACTTGTCCCCGGAAACCGGTCTTGGCATCTACATAAACTGTCAGCACAGAACCGTCCGGTTTTTCCAGCTGGAATTTACCCGCGCCCGGACTGACTGTTTTGATTATTCCCTGGGCTCTAATGAGTTCGGGGCGTTCATTTTGGGGATTTCCAGCTGCAACTACCCGGGCGATCAACTTTCCACCTTGATCCTCATAACCACCAACAGCAGTCCGCATGCCTTCTTCCAGATCACGGATGCCTTCAACCTGACCTTTATAGGTGGTTTTATCATTCACAAAGAAGGTCAAAATTGTTCCATCCTCTTTTTCAAGACGGAATTTCCCGGCGGCAGCGTCCACACCGACAATTAATCCCTGGGCACGGATCGTTTCAGGACGGATACCAGCAATCACCAGCACGGCGGTCAGTGTCCCATCTTCGCCCTCTTTGGCAGCTACACCAGCCTGCCAGCCAACCTGCATTTCATCCAGGCTGGAAAGTTGGCCCTGGTAGCGGGTCTTTTCATCGACAAAGAAACGCATCCGGGTGCCTTCTGCAGTAACGATCTCGAACTTACCAAGATTGGCGTCCACTGCTGTGACCTCACCCTTGGCCTTGATCAAATCCGGCGCACTACCAGCGATCAATCCAACAGCGATCAATTTGCCCTCACTATGCTCGGTATAAGCGACTCCGGCACCCATTCCTACTTCGAGTTCTTCCAAAGTTGAGATCTGGCCGCCATAACGAGTCTTTTCATCTACAAAAAATCTCAGTTCGGTTCCATCTGAGGTCTCAATAGAGAACTTTCCAGCAGAGGTATTGACATCGGTCACCCTTCCTCGAACATGTAATATATCCGAAGTATCTCCAGCAATTACCAGGACTGCCCATAATTTTCCACCCTCACCTTCCTGGGCGGCGACACCTGCTTTCCAGCCTACCTGCATCTCTTCCAAGCTTTCCAACCCCCGGAAGGTGGTATCTCCATTAACAAAAAAGGTCAGAACAGTGCCATCATTTTTCTCGATCAGGAACTTCCCTGCTGCAGGATCAACAGCAATGACTTCACCACGGGCCTTTAGCAATTCCGGATGATCGTCTTCCGCTGCCAGGGCTGTACCACTAAAGGTCACAGCTATCAGGATTGCAGCAATCAGGGGTAATACTACTTTCTTAAACATATTTCCTCCAAATATTAAGTGTAAATTTGAACTACGCCTTAAGGATAGAGGATAGGTGTAAACTGGAATCAATCGGGGTGTAAAATCTTTGTAAAAACTTAACGATTCCTGAATAACTGAGGGA
>Ga0307990_1001843_pt1 | contig 17506 bp, 11 predicted proteins | sample EllFjometagen129_FD_203168 | JGI IMG/M metagenome (GOLD analysis project Ga0307990, IMG submission 203168) | Marine microbial communities from Ellis Fjord, Antarctic Ocean - #129 | ecosystem: Environmental > Aquatic > Marine > Unclassified | place: Southern Ocean | collected 2014-10-08
GTACCAATAATCGTCAACGATGACCGGTTATCTTCTGTTTTTCGTTCATTGCATTGATTGAAGGCGGATATTAATGGTCGCTGACACAAAAAAATGTTGACAATACAGGAAATATCTTATTTATAAACAAGATGGTTTCTTTGGAACCTTGCATTTTTTTTGTGAAAAAAAGTAACTCCAATCAAATACAGACCTTTTAAAAAAATCGGCTTACAACACAGCGAGGCTAAATTTAAATACTTGAAAATGCTGTATTTATAAGCATTGTCAAGATGTTTTGAATAATCGGTTCGGCGCTATTGTTTTTTATAAATATGCAAAAAGGGAGATGATTATGGATTTGATAAAAAAACAGCGATGGATGTGCTTTTTATTAGTTGTGTTTTGTCTGACGGCCCTGCCGGCCTTTGCTGAGGAAAAGATTCGGTTCGGATGGCTCCAGGTTGAACCTACCGTTGGTTACCAGGGCGAGTACAACGACAATATTTATAGAGAAAACACCAATACCGTCGACGATTATATCAATACGCTGTCGTTTGGATGCAACCTGCGGCTGCAGGCAACCCGCAGGGATAATTTTGTCAATCTGGGATACCATGGCGATGTTGTCTCCTATATGGACAATAACGATAATGACTACATGGCCCACAACGTTGATTTCGGCCTTGGGTTTAAAGCACCCATGGGACTCTATCTAAAGATCGATGATCAATATCTGAAAACAGAAGACCCCTATGGATCGGCCAACACCTATGGAGAAGGTGAGGTAGTGGATCGCTGGCATAACGACGCGGCCATGATTGTCGGTTATGAATTTGCCGATCGGTATGCACTGGAAATCGGTTATAAAAATTTCCTTCAGCGGTATGCCAATGATATAAACAAATATCAGGATAGGGTTGATAACGCATACAGTGTCGGGTTTTTTTATAGATTGACCGGCAAAACCACTGTTTTCGGAGAGTTTCGCATGACCGATGCGGAATACGATCAGCAAAATGACGGTCTGGAAGGATGGAACCCGGGCAATTCACAGGATTACGCCCTGAACGATTATTTCATAGGTGCCAGATTTGAGTCGGGCGGGAAATTGAGCGGTACCATCAAGATCGGTTATGGCACAAAATCTTATGACAACGATGATGACAGATATGGCAATAAATATGAAGATTCCAACCAATTTATTTCCGAGTCCACCGTGAACCTGGAAGTTACACCCCAATCCGTTGTCACTTTCCATCTGCAGCGGTCGATAAAGGGATCCCCGGATGATGTTGCCGCTTCTTTTGTCGATACCAGCCTAGGGGTTAAATTAACCCAGACGATAGTGGCACGGTTAAAAGTGAACCTTGGTCTTGAATGGGTCAACACGGATTATGTAGACGAATACGCGGGCAACCCGGAAAAAAAACATAATATGTACAAGGGATGGATCGGTACGACCTATAATATGAGGGAATGGTTACGGTTCGGCGCCCAGTATGAGTACAAGACCAGAAATACCAGTAATGTGGTATACGAGGATGACTACAAGTATGACGCTAATATTTTCAGTCTGAATGCTGACCTGTTATTTTAATTCAAGTTGATACGGCACGTAAAATAGGACTGCTCAAAGCAGTCCTATTTTTTTATGCACCGGCAACCGGGTGAAAACCGGCATCTGATTTAGACAAAAGCGTGTACAATAGTTAAAATGGCTTGTATTTCAGGGGTTGAAATTGTTATAAATATATTTTTAAGCAAAGCTGTTTTGTTATTTGATAAAAAATATGGGGTTTTATAATCAGGGATAAGGTGGTCTGATGGGAAAATTGCGGCAGATTGTTCTGGTTTTAATTGCATTTTCAGTTGTCAATGCATGCGGTACCGGCGGTGATGTTGTTCAGGTTTTTACAGTTTCCGAAGGGGATCTTTCCGGGATCGGGGAGACCGAGAAGGCGCGCCTGGCTGAAATAAAGGCTGAAAAGCGCAAGAGCGACAAGGACATTAAACTCGAATCCGTGATTCAGACCACGCCTAATTATTCGGTATCTGAATATCTGGCAGCCAATGCGGGCGATGTTATGAAAAACGATAATGATTATCAGGTCGGCGGCTATGATATGCTCGATATTATCGTGTATGAAGAGGAAGATCTCTGCCGGGATGGCGTGCGGGTCAGCGCTGACGGGTTTATTTCATTTCCCCTGATCAACCGACTGAGGGTGGCGGATCTTACCACCGGTGAGCTTGAAGCCTTGATTTCCCAAAAACTGGCCCAGGGGCAGTTTCTGCTGGATGCCCATGTGAGCGTCACTGTCAGCGAATTCAAAAGCAAACAGTACATGGTCCTCGGTTCGGTCAAACAGCCCGGTGCCTACCCGCTGCAGGCAAACGAACATGTTCTTGATGCCGTATCCCGCTCCGGCGGCATTGATTTTGAGCAGGGTGGGAAAAAAGGAATGATCATCCGGTCGGAAAATTACGGGACTGTCGATGAACGTAAGATCGTGATACGAATCGACCTGCCGGGCCTGCTCAAGGGCGGGGATCAGCTTTCCAACCTGGCCCTGATGGACCGCGATCTGTTTTATATTCCTAAAGCTGAATTTTTGTATATTATCGGCCAGGTGCAGAAACCGGGTTCTTATCCCTACCTGGAAAAAGAGATCTCCCTGGTGGAAGCCCTCAGCAAGGCAGGTGGTTTTACCCAGATCGCGGCTCGAAACAAGACCCGCATCATAAGGGTTGAAAACGGAATAGAAAAGATTATTCATGTCAAGGTGGATGCCATTACCAAATCCGGCAAAAAAGCCCAGGATGTGAAGATCCTGCCCGGTGATGTGATCGTGGTTCCAGAGAGTTTTTTTTGAAAAACAAATTTCGTGACACCTAAACCGGATAAACCGGTGTTGTTGAAAAAGACGTACGCCGCAAATCACAAATTATAAGCACCAAAAGACAAATAAATTCCAATATCTAAAGCTCAAATAAGAGCCAAAGAAAATTATTTGCTCGCACATAACCTGGAATCGTTTTGTTATTTTGGTTTTTTTCTGTTTTGAAATTTGAAACTTTAATCATTGGGATTTATTTTCTGACATAAAAAACACGAATTTTAGAATTTAAATACTAACAACCCGTTTTAAGGACAGGCGTTCAATAATCGGATAATTTTTTATGGAAGACTACGGGGAAGACTACAGGGAAGAACAGATTGATCTGCGGGATTATCTGCGCGTTTTGATGAAAAGACGCTGGATTATTATGTGTATTTTTTTCGTAGTGGTACTGACCGTGGCGGTGAATACTTTTACTGCTGTGCCGATCTACCGGGCTACCGCCAGGATACAGATAGAGAGGCAGCAGTCTAATCCGTTTTCAAACCGGCCGATTATGCAATATTACGGCATGGCAATGGAGTACTACCAGACACAGTGCCAGATTATTGCAAGCCGGGCCGTCGCCGAAAAGGTGGTCAGGCGCCTGGATTTGCAGAACAGCCCGGAGTTTTTTCCACCGCCCAGAGATGATGTAATCTCCAATGCCAAGCGGTGGGTTCGGGCCACCCTTTCAGGATTTAAGGCCTGGCTCAAATCGATTTTGAAAATCGAAAAACCGGGGGCTTCCAGGGGGGATTATGCCGAAGAACCCCCGAATATGGATGCCATGCTGGCCAGGGCGATTTTGGGCCGGCTCAGCGTGACCCCGGTTCGCGACACCCAGTTGCTGGATGTCAGTGTTATGGGGGCCAATCCCTCGCTGACGGCGCGTATGGCCAATGAAATGGTGCAGGCGTATATCGATCATACCCTCGAAAACCGGTTGGAAACTGCCAAGAATTCGGTGCAGTGGCTGGGCGAACGGATCAGTGACGAGCGCCAGAAGGTTGAGACTGCCGAAAACCTGCTTTTGCAGTACAAGGAAGACCAGGGGATTATTACCAGTTTTTCCAGTGACTCGGAAAGCATTACCGCCCAGAAGCTGGCCACGCTTAACAACCAGGTCGTTGAGGCCGAATCCCGGCGGGTTGAGGCGGAAACCCGGTATAGCCAGGCCATGGAACTGGGGCAGTCTCCGGATATGCTTGATTCGATTCCCGAGGTATTGACCAATGAGCTGGTGCGCGAGATCAAAAAGATGGAGGTCGGGTTATACAACCGCATGTCCGAACTCAGCAAGAAATACGGCAGCAAGCACCCGCAGATGGTGGCCATCGACTCGGAACTGACGGAATTAAAAAAACGTAAGATCCGGGAAGTCAAAAGGGTGGTCAACAGCCTGCGGAATGAGTTCAAGCTGGCCCAGGCCAGGGAGGATTCCCTGAAAAAGGCCCTGGCGCGACAGAAGAAAGAGGCCCTGGAATTAAACAAGAAGGCCGTTCGGTACGGCGTGCTTCAGCGGCAGGCGGCAAGTTCCCGGCACATGTATGATTTGTTAATGAAACGGTTCAAGGAAACCTCTTTGACCGAAGAGATAAAAACGGCGAATATCCGGATCATCGATTCGGCGGAAGTTCCCAGAGGCCCCATAAGCCCGAACAAGCGGCGCAATATTCTGCTTGCGGTGGTGGTGGGACTGACCCTGGGGATCGGGTTGGCCTTTTTATTGGAATACCTGGATAATACCATCAAATTCCCCGAAGAGGTGAAAAATTATTTAAAAATTCCCTATCTGGGACCGGTGCCGGCGTATGCCACCGAGGGTGCGGCCGGTGGCAAGCCCTCCGATCTGGTGACCCTGCATAGCCCCAAATCTACGGCCTCAGAGAGTTTCCGGGGTATTCGTACCGGCATTCTCTACAGCAGCGCAGACCGCCCGCCCCAGGTTGTCCTCGTGACCAGTGCAGGGCCTGGCGAGGGCAAAAGCGTGTGCGCGGCCAACCTGGCCGTGACCATGGCCCAGGCCGGTTCCCGGGTGCTGCTCATCGATTGTGATATGCGTCGTCCGAGGATACACAAGATATTCGGTCAGTCCCGGGAGAAGGGGATTTCCAGTGTTCTGGTGGGGGATGGTAATGCCCGGGAGGCCATTGTGAAAACAGAGGTGGAGAACCTGGATATCCTGCCGGTGGGTCCCATACCACCGAATCCGTCGGAAATTCTGGGTTCGCGTAAAATGACCGATTTGATTGAAGGTCTGAAAAAGGACTATGTGCGCATCGTCCTGGATTCACCGCCGATAACCGCGGTGACCGATTCGGTGATCCTGGCCCAGAAGGCTGACGGCACCATCCTCGTGATCCGGGCGGGAGACACGCCCCGGCAGGTCGTGCAAAACGGGTTGAATCAGTTGCAAACTGTGAACGCCGGCATTCTAGGGGCCGTGTTAAACGGCATCAAAACAGGCCGGGACAGCTATTATTACTATCAGTACTATTACTATTATTATGGCGATGACGGAGAGAAAAAGAAGAATACGCGTCGCCGCAAGCGGCATACCAGCCGCTATTATGGGACGAGTAAGGATTGAAGATTTAAGACTGAGTAACAGCTGGTTATGAAAGGGCATTGAAAGCAGAAAAGATCTTCCTGATCTCTGATCTCTGACCTCTGACCTCTGACCTCTGATCTCTGATTTCTGACCTCTGATCTCTGACCTCTGATTTCTGACCTCTGATCTCTGGCCTCTGATTTCTGACCTCTGATCTCTGACCTCTGATTTCTGACCTCTGATCTCTGACCTCTGACCTCTGACATCTGGCTTCTATTTTTTTTCAAATATCCATCATTCAACTATGATCGACATCCATTGCCACATTTTGCCCGGAATCGACGACGGGCCATTGAGCATTGCGGAAAGCCTGGCCATGGTGGATCTGGCGGTTGCAGACGGTATTACGACGATTGTGGCTACGCCCCATACATTCAACGGTGTTTACACGACGCCGCCGGAAGCTACAACAAGCGGTGTAGATGCTTTGAACCGGATATTGACGGAAAAAAATATCCGGCTAAGGATTTGCCCCGGGGCAGAGGTTCATACCTGCGACGCCTTTAGCCGCAAAATCAGGGATGGTCTGGCCGATACAATCAATCACAGCGGGAAGTATGTACTGGTTGAATTTCCTTTCCAGACCATTAACCCCGGCACCAGCGAAGAACTTTTTCAACTTAAACTTACAGGCATAACCCCGATCATTGCTCACCCGGAACGAAATATTCTGGTTCAGCGGGACATAAGCCAGCTTTATGATATGGTTTCCATGGGATGCCTTGTTCAGATTACAGCCATGAGCATCACCGGAGAGTTTGGAGAGGCGGCCATGGGCTGTGCCCACAGGCTTCTTCAAAGACACCTGGCCCATGTGATTGCCTCGGATGCCCATTCCTCCGGGGGCCGGCCCCCGATTTTGAGCAATGGGGTAGACGCCGCCGCCGATGTTCTGGGAAGTATGGCCGAGGCTCGGAAAATGGTCACTGATATTCCACGTGCCATCCTTTGCGGTGATCCAATTGAAATCCCCGATCCGCTGCAGTACCGGGAAATTTCAAAAAAAAAATGGTGGCAGGTGTTTTTTTAGAGTTTGAAAGGTGCCGTATTCAGTAATCAATTTTCAATGCTATGGGCAACAGGTGTAATGGAAAAGGCTGCATATGTTTTGTTTCTGGCATCACTGGTCATAAGCCCGCTGGTTTTCGGGGCCATGCACCCCTGGGCCTATACCCTGATGTCGCTGTTGATTTTTATCGGGGCTGTGCTGCTGTTGCCTGGAAGAATCGTCCGTGAGGCGGGAAGGGATGGTTTTTTTTTAAAAATACCCGATACAGGCCTGAATTTTTTTTTTATTGCCTTTTTACTGCTTCTGATTTTTCAACTGGTGCCGCTACCGGAAGCCATGGTTGATTTTCTTTCGCCACAGCGCGTAAAGGTGGCCAAGGTCTCTCTGTCGGGGTTTGCAACGAATACCCCTTCCCAAAACGGCGGATGGCTTTCGTTTTGTGTTTACCAGCACCCGGTACGAATGTCGCTGATTCGTTTTTTTACCTATGGCATATTTTTTTACGGCCTGGTGCTGGTGCTCAATTCACGACAGCGGATCGAAACCACGGTTTTACTGGTCTTGGTTCTGTGCTGTTTTGAAACGGTTTACGGATTGGCCCAGACCTATTCGGAATCCGGGCATATTTTGTGGTATGCCAAATCCGGTTATCGCCGGGATGTTACCGGAACCTATATCAATCGCAATCATCTGGCCGGACTGCTCGAAATGGGTCTGCTCACCGCCGCAGCCTATGCTGCTTCCCTGGCCCGGTATGAAAAAGCACGCTTCAAAGGTCTCCTGAAAAAAGAAAATATTAAAAGCCGGATACTGGCCGGGCTTTCCGGGGGGGCCGCCCCCGGCAAACGGCTGTTGATACTTTTTTGCGGGATCATTATCGGGATCGGGCTGATCTTTACGGCATCCCGGGGGGGAATGATCGCCGGTGCCGGCGGGCTTTTGTGCATGGGACTGATCTTTGTTTTTCGCCGGACCCAGCGCCGTAAGGGCATTATTCTGCTTTCCCTGTTTTTGGTTACGGCGGGTTATGCCGTTTATATCGGAGCCGAATATCCCATGGGGCGGTTTAATTATTTTGATCAGTCTTTTGAAAATAGGAACCGGTACGCACTCAAAACCATGAATATGTATCAGGATTATCCGGTAACAGGCATTGGTCTTGGTAATTTTGAATATGTCTATCCCGGGTATCAGGCGGCAAAGGATAGTAAGCGGTATATCCGGTTTGCGCATAATGACTGGGCCCAGTTCCTGACCGAGACCGGCACGATGGGACTGGTGCTGCTGATGGCGGGCATGACTTTTTTTCTGCTGCGGACGTTGCGGCTCTGGCTGAAACGACATGATCCCTTTGCACTTGGTCTGGGAACGCTGGTGCCGGCTCTTTCAGGGGCCATGGCAATCCATTCTTATTCGGATTTCAATCTGCATATCCCGGCAAATTTTTTAATGCTGACCGGTTTGACGGCATGCAGCAGCGCAGCACTGCATCTGCATTGCCGGGGCGGCCGGGAAAACCGGGTTAATCGATGGCATTGCCTGCCGTTGAAGTTTTCGGGGACTGTTTTGCTTTTCTTGATGGTCGGAACGATTATCTGGTGTGCAGCAGGGGCCATTTGTCATTTTAGCGCCGAAACCCTTTGTCCCACTGTGCCCAATTCCACCTTTAACATTGATCGGCAGCCGTCATTTGAGAATATTAAAAAGGCCATTTCTCAAGATGGTCTTAATGCAAGGTACCGGCAAAAATTGGCCCGGGCATTGATGGTAGCGCGCGATGATCATGCCGCAGAGGGTAATTACCAGGAGAACCGGATTCGCGTAAAAGAGATTATTGCTGCATTGCAAGGGGCTATTTTGTTGAATCCCTGTGAGACCGAAAACTATATCCGCCTGGCCCGCGAGTATACGTATATGTGGCAGGAGCCGGACTATCGGGGGAAATGGCTGCCGGCAGCGGACCGGGCTATGGAGAGTGCCGCCTATTTTATCGGCGAAAAAGATCCGCACCAGCATGTGGAACTGGGACATTACTGGAATATGCGCGCCGGCCATTTCTGGCTTTTGAAGAAGCAGCGGGATGCAGCTATGGAAAAGGCGCAACTGCATTATCAAAAGGCCTTGACCCTGGATCCGAACAACCGGGAAATGGCTGGGGAGATCGAAGGCCAAAGGCTGAAGACCGGGGACAGGAAATAGAAGACAGAGGGCAGAGGGCAGAGGGCAGAGGGCGGAAGACAGAGGGCAGAGGGCGGAAGACAGAGGGCGGAAGACAGAGGGCGGAGGGCAGAGGGCAGAGGGCAGAAGGCGGAAGACAGAGGGCGGAAGACAGAGGGCAGAAGACAGAGGGCAGAAAGTAGGAAATGGGCAGCAGGATATAGGAAAGAGTGTGTAATTGTTAGGGTGATTGAGATGGATGGACGGATAACAGACAACCGGTAACCAATGAATCCAAGAAAACCTGAATATGTACTGGGAATATGGGATGGGCATGATGCCGGTGCCGGGTTGCTTTGTGGCGACAGGATTGTTTTTGCCGTTAACGAGGAGCGGTTGAGCCGCCGCAAACTGGAAGTCGGATTCCCACACCTTTCTATCCTGGCGGCCTTGGATTATGCCGGGACCAGGCCGGCGGATATTAATGATGTGGCCTTTTCCACCAGTGACCCGGCTAAAACCCTGACACGTATGGTGCCTGGTTTAAAAGAGGAATATTATCTGATCCGGCGCCGCAAAAAGGCACCCGGACGGCTTGACCCTTTGAAAAAGCGGTTTAAATACCGTTTTACCGAAAAAGGTCCGAATTTTCTTTCCGTTGCCTTGAGCCGTTATTGTATCCGCAGGCAGTTGCAAAAACTTGGCTTCTCAGGGTATCGCCTTACCCTGGTGGACCATCACCTGGCCCATGCCTGGGCAGCGGCCTGCTGCAGCGGGTTTGATCGGTGCCTGGTCATTACGCTGGACGGGGTCGGAGATGGATTGTGCGGATCGATCCGGCAATTTGTGGCCGGGCGTTTTTTACCGGTGAAAAAGAATTCCGCCCGTGTCTCCCCGGGGGTTTTTTTTGAGCATGTGACAAATTTGATGAATATGCGGGAACTGGAAGACGAGGGCAAGGTCATGGCCCTGGCCGACTATGCCTATCCGGTTGCGGACCGGGATAATCCGCTGATGGACCTGATCCGCGTGCAGGGCCTTGATTTTGTATCTTCCTTTAACTCGGTTGCCATGTACAGGGAGATGAAAAAAATCTTGTGGCGTTTTCCTTCCGAACAGTTTGCCTGTATGGCCCAGCGGGCCTTGGAAAAAAATGTGCTGCAACTGGTTGAAAACGCGGTGGCCAGAACCGGTGAGGCGCGAGTGGCCCTGGCCGGCGGTGTTTTTTCCAATATCAAGCTGAATATGAAAATTGCCGAGCTTGAAAAAATCCAGGATGTCTTTGTGTTTCCGCATATGGGCGACGGGGGTCTGGCGGCCGGATCCGCCATGGCTGTGAATAATACCCGTTTCAAGGTTTCGCGATATAAATTGATAGATCTTTATCTGGGTCCGGATTATTCCGGCGCGTCAATTGAAAAGATGCTGAAACAATACGACTTCCGGTATCAGCGCCTTGACCATCCGGGCCCTGAAGCAGCGCGTCTGATCCTCAATAATGAAATTATTCTCTGGTTTCGGGGCCGGATGGAACTGGGGCCCAGGGCCCTTGGTAACCGCAGTATCCTGGCCCGGCCGGACAGCCTCAAGATCCGGGGCCGGTTGAATCTGGTACTTAAAAAAAGAGTCTGGTATCAGCCGTTTTGCCCAAGCCTTCTGATGGAGGACGCGCCGTTTTTGCTGAATACAAAGGGTCAGGATTTGCGTTTGAATCGTTTTATGACCACCGGTTTCAGGGTCAGGCAGAAGTACCGCAACCTCATGCAGGGGGTGGTGAATATAGACGGTACCTGCCGGCCCCAGTTTGTGACGGATGAGAATCCAGCCTTTCGTGAGCTGCTGCTGGGTGTAAAAAATAAGCTTGGCAGAGGTGTTGTCTTAAATACCAGTTTCAATATTCATGGTGAGCCTATTATCGGTTCTCCTGAGCAGGCAATGGATATGTTTGTCCGCACCGGGCTGCGATATTTTTTTATTGAAGACTTTCTGGTTGAAAATCATGCCGTCTAAAATTGATAACAAACCGATGTTTGGATTTATTCTGCTTAGCGGGTATCTTTTGCTGGCCGGCATCGGGGTATGGCTTATGATGTCCATGCCCCGTAATGAAATTATCAGAGGCCTGGAAAAAACAGTTCCCTGGATTCTCAGAATAAATTTATTCCTGCTGATTGCCGCAGTATCAGTATGTCGTCGGGAGCTGTGGAATTTTGTAAAAAAATTTTGGAATCGACGGGGTGTTTTGCTGGTCGGTCTGTGTATTACCGCTTTTTGTATGACGGCGTTTACGGTACCGCGTACTCACCGGATCTTCTATGATGAGGATATCTATGCCAGTGTGGGCCAGAATATCGCTCTTGACGGCAGGGCAGGCCAGTGCAACTACGGTACTTTTGAGTACGGGGAATATTACCCTCACTGGATCACATACAACAAGCAACCCAGCGGCTGGCCTTTTTTAATCAGTCTGGTATTTCAGATGCTGGGGACCCATGAGCTTTATGGATTTTTGCTGAATAACCTTATCTTCAGCGCTGCCGTGCTTACCGTTTTTCTGATTGCCTGGCATTTAAGCGAGGCATTTTTTGCATCTTTCATCTCTGCCCTGATATTCGGGCTCATCCCTCATAACCTGATCTGGCACAATACAATCGCTGCCGAGCCTTCGTCAGCCCTGTTTGCCGGATTGACAGTGCTTGCTCTGATTATCTATTCAAAGACCCGTTTACAGCGTCATTTTGTGGTTTTGGCGTTTTTGGTACCCCTGGCCTGCCAGATGCGGCCGGAATCGATACTTATTGTCGCCTGGACAGTGCCGGCCCTTCTCTGGCTGGTTCCCGGTACATTTACTGAAAGGACTTCGTGGATAACCGGTATACCGGTGCTGGCTTTTATTTTGCCGCATCTGATTCACCTTTATACCATGCGTGGTATGTCTTGGGGCGCTGGTGGAGACAAAATATCATTGAGCTTTCTGGCACATAATATCGCCACCAACGGTATCTATTATTTAAACAATAGGTTTTTTCCGGTGATTTTCATGCTGTTTGCCGTTATCGGGCTTTTTTTTACCCGCCGATGGCTTAAAGAAAAATTGCTGGTATTGCTGTGGTTTTTTATTTTCTGGGGGGTTTTTCTTTTTTTCTACGCCGGCAGTTACACCTATGGCGCGGACGTTCGTTTTGCACTGCTCAGTTTCATGCCGCTTTCAGTTCTTGCCGGCATGGGCTGCGGTTATACGCGCGATTACCTTGTGTCTTCCGGTTTTAGGGCCGGAGAAAAAGGGCGTCAAAAGCTTTTTTCCTTTCTCCTCACCGGAATTATTCTGGTATCTTTTCTACAATTTTTACCGCTAGTTCGGCGAATCGGCCAGGAAGCCTGGGGGGCGCGCTATGACCATCAATATGCAGAAAAGTTCAGTAAAAAACTACCGGAACGTTCCATTGTACTGACCCATAACCCCGCCATGTTCCTGCTTTGGAACCGCAATGCCATTCAGGCTTACGCGGGTATCAATAATCCCCAAATTATCGGGCACTTAATGGAAAAATACGCGGGCCATGTTTATTTTCATTACAATTACTGGTGTAATGCGGATTCAGCACCCAACCGTAACCTTTGCCGGGCAATCAAGGAGCGGTACTTCTTAGAAGAAATTGCATGTGAGCGGGAACAAAATTACGTATATGTTCTTTATAAAATGGAAGCAAGAAAGTAGTATTTAAAGGCGTTGGCGCACCGCTATTTTTCAAATAGACCGATATTCTTAATACTTTTTATTCACACGCAAGTCCGGGCAGGGTGAAAATAACCTTGACAAATATTGGTTTGGTAAATTATTGTCATTCAAAAGAGTGTTTTAGAATATTGTTTTTTAATATATATCTATGTTGCTTAATAATGATCGGATTTTCAAAGGGGGATAAATGCGCATGATAAAGGTTCGGAAAAGCGTTCATAACAGGTATAGCTGCATTTTAACCATACTGGCGGTGCTGGCAGTGAGCATTATTATTGTATCACCGGTTCTGGCAGGCATCCAGTCGGACCTGGTCGCCAAAGTCAATGTCGAAAAAAAATCCTACTATCAGGCAGCTAAAGAAATTGCAGCAGGTGTGATCTGTTCGGTGGCTGATCCGGCCATGGTCGCCCGGAATATTATTTATGCCGCGGATCAAAATGCCCGGAATGAGGGAGATAATATAGACGAGGCCATTAATGATGCCAAACAGGGTGTGTTAGATGGTGCTAGTGACTGCGCAACTAACCAGGGCCAGGATGTGGCACAGTTGATCGAAACGCTGAATACTGCGCTCCAGAAACCATTGCCCATGCCGACCACCACTACTACCAGTAGTACCACAACAACCACCTCAACCATTGTACCCGTCAGCCCCGGGGGGTGATGGCTGTTGACAAGAAGCATATGAAAAGGGCGGCCTTGAAAGGCCGCCCTTTTTTGTTTTTATCTTATGTCTTTACGCAGAATCCACTCCAGGAAGCGTTTCAAACCAGTGGTGATGCCGGTAATGGCGCCGGGTTCCAGCATGGAAAAAAGGTTTTGCAGTGTTTTGGGCCGAAGATAAAATTTTCTGTAGGCTTTACGGGTAAAGGTATTTACCTGATCCGGTGCCAGGTCCGGCAGGTGCATGGTCGCCTGATTCTGAGAACAGTTTTTTTCTTTGGTGATCCATCCCTTTTTTACCGCCAGGAGATAAAGGGCGGTGCCCGGAAATGGGGCCGCTGCGTAAAACTGGGCGATATCCAGGGGCAGTTCAAGGGCCAGGGCCAGGGTCTTGGCCATGGAACGGGTATTTTCACCGGGCAGCCCGAAAATAAAATGCCCGGAAACCTTCAACCCCAGGGTATGGGCGCTGATCACGGCAAGGCGGGATTGGGCGGTGTTGATTTTTTTGCCGCTTTTTTCAAGGATATCATTATCAGCGGATTCCAATCCGAAGCTGATCATCCACAGTCCGGCCGATTTCATCTCTGCAAGCAGCTTTTTATTCACCGTATCCACACGGCTGTTGCAGGCCCATCGTATCTTGAGATGGCGTTTTTTTATTTCACGGCAAAAATGATAAACATAATTGTTGTCCGCGGTAAATGTATCGGCCCAGATGAAAAAATCAGAAATTGAAAATCGGGTTATATTATTTTCGATCTCATCGACAACCGCTTTGACGGGGCGTTGCCGCAGTCTCCGGCCATAGTAAAGCGGCGCTGTGCAGAAGCTGCACGCAAAAGGGCAGCCTCTGGTAGGCGCTACAATAAGGAAGGGTCGTCCTTTGAGCGGCAGACGGTAGGGGGTAAGATCCAGTAAATGCCAGGCCGGTACCGGAATGGCATCCGCTTTTAAAAAGGTTTGTTGAGGATTGTGTTTTATCTTGCCGAAATCGGGCGATCGGTATGAAATGCCGTTGATTTTCGGCCAGGACGTATCCGGGTGTAAACAGATTTCCCGGATGGTCTGCTCGGGTTCATTGCGGATGACCATGTCAATGCCGGGAAAATTTAGTGCTGTTTCAGGGATGGCCGTGACATGGGTGCCGATAACACCGGTTGAGGCATGGGGAGATACTTTTTTAATCAGTCGTGAAAGATCCAGATCATGAAAAAGCGTCGGCGTAGCCGTGTTCCAGAATACCATGTCCGGAGAGAAACAGAGCAGCTCATCTTTAAACATCCGACGATCCATGCCCATGGCCGGGCAGTCAATAATTTTTATTTGGTGACCATCCTTTTCAAGAAAGGCCGCAATGGTTGCCAGGGAAACAGGCGGCCACTGGGTGGCCCATATACCGGCTTCCTGGGTACAGCGCCCCTCGCGGGTAAAACCTTTTCCTTCAGGATGGGGAGGGTTGAAGAGTAAAATTTTAAGCAATGATTTACCTGATTCAAGTGGTTACAGGGCGATCCCCGGCATCTTTTCAGTATCCAGTTCCCTGGTCAGCCATACAAATATTTTATCAGGCTGAAAACATACCGAAAGGCTACTTTACTGATTTTGATATTTGAGGCGCCGGCCAGACGGCGATATTCATGGGATGGTACTTCGGCCATGCGAAAGCCGTGTCTGATTGTTTTGATGGTCATTTCCTGTTCTATCGTGGTAATGTTTTCTTTGAGTCCGAGGGACTTTAAAACAGTTGTTTTTATAGCACGAAATCCATTCTGGCTTTCGGAAAGATCTGTTTTGAAACGATGATTTATAAAGGCCGTTATAAATGAACTGCCCATCAGCCGGAGGCATTCGTCAAATCCGCCATGCAACTCGCTGGAACCGCCCAGCAGCCTTGAACCGCACACATGATCTGCCCTGTTTTCCAGTATCGGCCGCACGAGCCTGGGAATATCATCAGGATCGTGGGAACCGTCGGCATCAATAAAAACGGTTATTCCGTGCTGAATATGGGCTATTGACGCACGGATGGCATCCCCTTTGCCTTTTCTATTGTCATAAATTACCCTGGCGCCAAGTGATGCTGCAATGGCAACGGTCTTGTCACTGGAGTGGCCGTCAACCACGAGGATGTCGTCCGAATAGGAAAGCGCGCCGGAGATAACGCCGGCGATGGCGGCCTGTTCGTTTAATGCAGGGATTACAATGGTCAGTTTATCGGCAGATGGCAAGTCATTTTGCATAGAAACTCGATTCGATGTAACGCGTCTGATAAGGTGTTGCCAAAATGTGGTTGTCCCGTATTGGATTCAACTTGGGTTTAAATAATCCCGATGGTTTGGTAGCCTGGATTCGTAAAATTATGGCGGTTTGTTTTCAGTATCCAGAATCGACCCGATGATATATGATTATATCAAAAATGCAATTAAAAACCCGTATCGAAGCATTGTAAAAAAAGATGGCATAAACCGGGCGTATACAGCCCTTCGAATATGTCGAATTTTTCTGGAATGGATATTATCCGGATAAGAATTGATTTATAAACGGAGAAAGTGTACCTTAAATAGACGGTAACTAAAATAGGACCTACTCGTTTTGAGTCTTTGCATGAGGGCACAGGCCATATTATTTAATTTTTATAAAACGTTTAGCAGCGGAACCGGCAATGCAACACAGCATTAAAAATAAAAATATCATTCTCGGGGTGTGCGGCGGGATTGCCGCCTATAAAAGCGTTGAAGTTTTAAGACTTCTGCAGAAACAAAATATAGGGGTGCGGGTGATGATGACCCGTAATGCCGCTCATTTTGTAAGCCCCCTGACCTTTGAAGCCCTGAGCAATCGACCGGTATGTTCCGATCTTTTTGACAAGGATACCGAATCGTCCATCAGGCATATCGACTGGGCCCGGGCCGCTGATGCCGTGATTATTGCCCCGGCTACTGCAAATATTATCGGCAAAATGGCCGGCGGCATCGCAGACGATGCATTGAGCACGTTCCTGCTGGCGGTCACCTGCCCGGTGATGGTATGCCCTTCCATGAACACGCATATGTATGAAAGCCGTGCTGTCCAGCGAAACCTTGGAATCCTGGCTGCCGACGGGTGCCGGATTGTAACACCGGCATCTGGGGAACTGGCCTGCGGTACAACAGGGGCCGGACGTCTGCCTGAACCGCAAATAATCGTGGACCGTTTGCAAAAATGTTTTGCCCCTCCGGACTTTTTCGGTAAAAAAGTTCTGGTTACGGCCGGACCCACCCGTGAAGCCATTGACCCGGTTCGTTTTATCAGCAACCCGTCGTCTGGAAAAATGGGATATGCCATTGCCCATGCTGCTGAACACCGGGGGGCGGACGTGGTGTTGGTCAGCGGTCCGACAGCATTAAATCCGCCTGTCAATGTCACAACGGTCAGGGTGAATAGCGCTGAAGAGATGGCCCATGCTGTTTTTGAGCACATGGAACAAAGTCATATTATTATCAAAACCGCAGCTGTTGCCGACTATCAACCGCAAGATGTCGCGATTCACAAAATCAAAAAACATGAACATCAGAACGAACTGGTTCTATCTTTAAAGCCCAGCCTGGATATATTAAAAACCCTCGGTCAAAAAAAAGAAAATCGGATATTGGTTGGATTTGCGGCTGAAACCCGGGAACTCAAGCAGAATGCCCGAAAAAAATTGATTGATAAGAATTTGGACCTGATTGTCGGAAATTTGATCGGCCGACCTGAATCGGGTTTTGGGAGCAATACCACTTCCGTTACACTTTTTTTTAAAGACGACAGGGTTGAAGCCCTGCCGAATATGGATAAAAACGCAGTGGCACATGTGGTGCTGGACCGGATTGCAGCCCTTAAATTGTTCTCTGACGCCGCTCAGGATCATGAGCACTGACATCTTTGCCGGTTTGGTGGTTTTGCGTGGGATAATAAAATTTCAATTTTCAAAACAGAGAAAAATCAAAATGCACAACAATCCAAGACTATACGAGGCTAATCAAAGGGCGCTGGATTCTGTTTGGGGTTTGTTTGTCATTTGGTGCTTGTAATTTGTTATTTGCGGCGTACGCCTTTTGCAACAACGCCGGTTTATCCGGGTGGGATACAGGGACCGTGAATTCGATCATAAATGAAATCCAGGACAGTCTCAAATTTTATAAACAGTGGGGGTGCCAAGGGTTTGACTGCTCAAAAGAAGCTCTGGGAAAAATTAACGGATGGGGACAACCATCTGCATTTCACAGTGAAACACTTGAAAATATCTTAAATGATGCAAGTGGCTGCCGACGCTGCTTGATTTTTCAATCCCGCCGGAATATGGTTTTCGGTGAAGGAAATCCCCGGGCACGGCTCATGTTTGTCGGAGAAGGACCCGGCCCTGAAGAGGACCGGCAGGGCAAACCCTTTGTGGGGCCGGCCGGTCAGCTTTTGGCAAATATTATTAAAGCGATGAA
>Ga0307990_1001845_pt1 | contig 17469 bp, 7 predicted proteins | sample EllFjometagen129_FD_203168 | JGI IMG/M metagenome (GOLD analysis project Ga0307990, IMG submission 203168) | Marine microbial communities from Ellis Fjord, Antarctic Ocean - #129 | ecosystem: Environmental > Aquatic > Marine > Unclassified | place: Southern Ocean | collected 2014-10-08
CTATCAAATCCTTTCTCAGAGGATTTATGGCAATACCACGCTCAGTAACTATCACATCCACCATACTGCCTGGTCCCACTATAGTAGTTACTTCATCGAGTATAACAGGCATTCGGTTGCGGAAAAGAGGAATAGGTAAAATTGTGCATTTGGCAAATAGACAATTCTGCCAGCCCCCAATACCATGCAGCAGCAAACCATCAGAATGTGTTACCACATTGCCATTAAAATTCACATCCACTTCTGTGGCTCCCAAAACCACCAAATCCATCATGGTTAGATAAAATCCTTTGCTATGATAATCATAAGTGTGAAATACTGAAATTGCGTAATGATTGTCATTCTTGTCCATTGATTCCACAGCATTATGATCAAAGGTCTGTCCATCTAACATATATTCTAAAGAACCTTCTTCCAGCATCTTTGTGCTGTATTTGGTGGTTCCGCCAATTGACCAGCGAGCTCGCCAGCCCTTTCTCTTTAATATTTCATGTATATAAATTCCAATAGAAAGTGAAGTTCCACCAGCTCCTGCCTGAAAACAAAAACCATCATAGATCAGTCCCGCTGCTTCACAGAATTTTGCAGTGAGTTCTGCTATCAAAAGCCTGTCAGGACTTTTAGTGATCTGAGTAGTTCCACTTACTATCATTTCAGGGATCCCGATTTTATCTATTTTCACCACATAATCAATATAATTACCATAAAGCTGCATGGGAATGCAGGGGAATGGCACCAGATTATCTGTTACCACAATAGATTTATGAGCATACTGACTATCTGCCAGACCAAAACCAAGTCCACCGCAGGCAGAAGGTCCATGCAAACCATTACAGTTACCAAAGGCATCTGCTTCCGGTGCTGCCAGCACGGCAATATCAATTACCACTTCACCATCTTCCACAGCCTGATAGCGTCCACCATGAGACCTGAGGATTGCTGTTCCCCGCATTTTGCCTTCTGAGCAATATCTGCCCAAAGGTCCATTCATACTGCCTTCTATGTGGTGTATTGTGCCATCATCCAAATATTTCATGATCTCTGCGTGACAGGGAAATGAAGCAGAAGGATACCACACCAGATCTTTGATCTTCATCTCACTGGCGATTTTGAAAACCTCATTCGCCACCAGGTCGCCATTACGCAAATGATGATGAGTACTAACCACCATACCATCTTTCAGTCCGGCTGCCTGCAAAGCTTCCTTTAGGCTGGGAACCAATTTATTTCCATCAGCAGGATAATCTTTTGAGCATACTATAGGAGGACCATAACGGTTTCCTTCTGGTCTATATTTACCATTACCCAAAAAAGGAACCTGTTTTTTCCCATTCACTTCAGTAGGAACAATTCGTCCCACGGCATTTTTTACTAATTCAGCTGCCATCTTTAGTCCTCCTTCAGAAATTCATCACGCCAGTTTGCGTCAATCTTATGAAGCTTTAGTGCGATATCTATTGTTCGCTGAGCACGTTTTACTACTGGTGGATCTATCATCTTAGAACCTAATGATACTACCCCCAATCCCTGTTCCTCTACAATTATAAAGGCATTCACTATTTTCTTTGCTTTGGCAATTTCATTTTCATCTGGAGCAAAATTTTTATGAATTACAGGTATCTGCCGAGGATGAATGCAGCCCATACCATCAAAACCGAGTTGTTTGGACTTCTGCACATTTGTTGCCAGTGCTTCCATATCTGAAACATCACTAAACACGCTGTCAATGGGTTGAATTCCTGCTGCTCTGGCGGTATTGACTACCTGACATCTGGCAAAAAATGTCTCATTCCCTTCCAAGGTACGCTGTGTGCCCAGATCTGCAGTATAATCTTCCAGTCCTATTGCCATTCCAACTATATAGGGAGAAGCAGTTGCTATTTCATAGGCTTTTATTACACCCAAAGCACTTTCAATAATTGGCATCAGCCATATGGGATGCTTAAGATTGTGTTTATCTTTCATTTCGCCTATCACTTCTTCCAGAACTCCAATCTGTTCGGGATCTTCACATTTAGGTATCAGTATCAGATTTACGTTATGAGGTAACAAATATTTTAGATCTTCAAGCCCTGCAGGGATCTGATTTATCCTTACCATCCGTTCTGCCCCATAAAAATCAAGAGCTCTTAGAGTATTTCGCACTAGGAAGCGGGTTTCATATTTTTTTGCAGGAGCAACAGAATCTTCCAGATCGAGAATAACCCCGTCTGGTTTATGAAGTCCGGCATTAATAGCCAGTTTAGGTGTATTACCCGGCAGATAGAGCCTGCTTCTGCGATAGCGGTCTTTTTTTGTGCCATACAAATTTTGTGTCAGCATTTCTGGCAGATATTCTTTATCAGTATCGATAATTTTTCTAATTGTTGCTTCCAGACGTGCCTGAATTACAAAATTCAAAGCACCACTGTCTTCCACTTCCAGCTTACAATTTTTGATATTATAAAATTTAAGAACTTTCAGGCATTCCTGACGGATATTTTCGCCATAAAGTACTTCCACTTTGCTTTTAAGATTGATCTCGATACCCCCGGATTTAGTAAGTTCCAAAGATACAAAACAATCGCTGCGGACTGATTTTCCTGAGTTACCGGCAGTTGCTTTTCCTGTCACAATCTACCTCCTTTTATCTATTTAAAAATTCTTTTAAGTATTGATAATTATCTTCAAGTTTGCCCTGATGAGTAATACAGGCAGGCTTTATCTCTTCTGGCAGAGTAGAATCTGCTATTGATCTTTCGTAATCATTATTAAGCATGGCAGGTACAAATGGTTCCAGAACAGAATTAAAGAAATCTGATGCTTCTCGCGGGAATTCGCAGGGAAGATTATCTATGGCACATATCGCAAAACCGTTTCCCTTGAAACCGTCTGTAAGTTCATCTGTGGCTGGATTATAAATAAAAACCGGATTATCTGGCATTGTTACCTTACGGGTTGCTTCAATCGAACCCTCAATATCACAGGTGATATCTCCAATCATAACAAGTTTAGGCTGTTCGCTCTGTAATTTGCCCAATTCACTGTTTTTCAGAAATACCGGATAGCCGGATGCCCAGTAAATTCCACTCATATACATCGTGCAATAGGGCAGATACTGCTCCATCTTAGATTTGTATTGATTGCCATTCACAAAATAATCACTTAACTCAAATACAGTTCCGTCTTTTCGTTCAACCAGATGCTCTTCCTTGAAGATAGAGAGATACATCTCATCAGATCTATGGTTTATTTCCAGTCCAGCTAATGCCGATGGTTCAACCTGGTGTATTGGAAAAGCTGCTAATATTTCCTGACAACCTGTAGATACATTACCATATCCCAGCAGACAAATATTAAAGGGACATATTTCCGCTGGCAATCCATCTCTTTTGATTTCTTCACCAATTTCTTTTAATTCTACCAGGCACTGCTGCAGTGAGTCATATTGATAGCTCTGCTTTACTTTCAAAAAAGGTGTTTTGATGCCATATTCCTGCAAGTAACGCTGTCCCGCTGCCCATAATGCATCAACCATGCCGGCATTACCTGCAAACTTGCCAAAAAATACCAGCCGTCTGCCTTTCTCATCAATGATCTTCTCATAATCTAACAAAGTACTCTTACTATCCAGAAAGTACTGTAGAAGCGGCATATTATAATCCTGCCCCTTGATAGTGTGTGAAAAAAACAGATGAGGCTTGCCTGGTATAAGGCTTTCGATTGGTATTTCCTTCACTCCCACGATTATATCGCAATTACTAAGGTCGTCATGTAATTCAGCCCCGGCAACACGATATTCTTCATCTCGATAAATCCTGGTCTTAGAAGGCTGAACCACCACCTGATAACCTTTATCCACCAGCCTTTTTACAGATTTCGGATTCATCGGCACCCGGCGTTCCCAGCGATTCTTAGTCTCTTTCATTATCCCTAATCTTTTCATTACTACCTCTTTTTTATATTTTTTAATTATTAATTATAGAAACCTTTGCCGAAACAAAGGTCAGTTAATAGGTCACTTAATGATCTTCGGTTTAGCGAGATTCAATTTTTGCCCTGTTTATCTCCAACCAACCATGGCACTTTTCTGTAGTTTTGAAATAGTTAGTCAAGTATAATCACAAAATATTGTTCTTTTTTTTTAAATTTAATTGTGATATTCAATTTCGTCAGACGGCGTTACTTAAAATATAGATAAAAAAGAAAGGTTCACTGTGAAGTGAACCTTTCATTAACCCGATCCTGTTAGATAATCTAAGCAGGTTGATTATTGTTGATTAATAACGATTACGCCTTGGTGGGCGTTCTTCTCTTGGCTTTGCCTGGTTTACTCTCAGGTTGCGTCCCAGAAGGGGGGTGCCATCTAAACCAGTAATAGCTTGTTCTGCAGCGGTATCATCAGGCATTTCTACGAATCCAAAACCTTTTGATCTTCCTGTTTCTCTGTCAATGATAACATTAACTGAAGCTACTTCGCCAAAATTGCCGAAAGCTTCTTTCAAATCTTCACTTGTGACCTGATAATCCAAATTTCCAACGTAAATATTCATCCTTTTCTCCTGTGAGCTTTAGTCAATTTTAATCTTGGATACAACTCACAAATATCCTTAGATTTTGTTAACTTTTCCTGTGGTCTGCTGTCAGTTCCAAATCGGAGTAAACCGAAAGGTTCTTTAGAAACTCAAGACAAGTTGTGTCTTTTCTGTAACACATCACCTTTATGTCAAGAAAAATCTTTTCTATTTAAATAGTTACGCTAGCGAAACTGCTTAGATTCCCCAGCTAAAACCTTTCAAATGGTCGTAGACCTTTGAAATGGTTGATCAGAGAAACCCATAATCCACAACTCATGATCATATATCCACATAGCAATGAGATAAAACAGGCAATAACTGTCCAACCATTCCGATGGTCTAACGACCAATCGGAAGGTTTTGGTGAAGTCATCTCAATTTAATAGACTATTGATAACTCCTATTCTACCGGGAATTCATTAATATATCCCACGATAAATTGCAGGATCAAACTGGCATCATAAGCTTCCACGGCGCCATTACCATCTACATCGCCAATAGTGAGTTGCCATTCTTCCCAATCCGAAATTATCAGGCAGAAATACTGTAATACAAGCGAGGCATCCATTGCTTCCACTTCCAGATTATGATCAATATCACCATATGGATAGCCACCTATAATGGCAGGCGAAAGCCCGCTTTCATTGGCATGACAATCTACAGCGGACACCCTGTATTCTCCCATTTCACCAATCATAATCAGCTCTGGCTCAGTACTATATTCCAGTAATTCTTCATTGCAATATATGCTGAAATAAGCAAAATCATCATCAACCGGTGCACTCCAGACCAAACAACCGCCCTCGAAAATTAGTTCTGCCGGAACCTGAGGACATATATTATCAAGTGAATATCCGGACATCACATTGCTGACAAAATTACCTTCTTCCATCGCTGCAATAACCCTGAATTCATAGATATTAGGATTTCCAGGCATCGAATCCTGCAATGTGTTCACCAGCACTGTATATACTTCTGCTCCATAAGCAATGGTAGAATTAGCTGCCAGCCAGGCATCATTATATAGATATTCCACCTGATATATTTCACTCGGGCGAACTATCAGACTGTCTGTATCAAGACAACTGGCTGTAAATGTTACTATCACCATTCCACCCTGATCATCTGGCACATCAATAATGCTCTCAATTACTGGATACGGGCTAAATTCCTTAATCACTAATACAGTATCACAGGCTGCCAAACGGCTTTGCTGATCATCTACGCAGAATATTACGTTTTCCATACCTGACCAGTAAATATCAGATGAGATTATTGCCAGACTGCCGGAAATAACCACTTCCAGTTCTTCTCCGGTTATCGCAGTATAATATAGCGACTCGTTATCAATATCATAAGCATAATCTGCTAAATCAATAATTAGTTCACCCTGCCTGTCCAGATACAATTCCGCAGGTAGATTTATCTCCGGGGCATCATTTACCGGCTGGACTATTATTACTACGCTGTCACTGGTAACAAACCTTTCCTGTATGCCGGATATGATTACGGTGATCTCTTCACTGCCAAACCAGTTTTCCAGAGCACCAAATTCGACTTCTGTCCCGGAAATTACTGCATTTATTGCTTCATTATTATCGATTGTTAATGACAGCGAATCCACATTAAGATCAGAAAGATATTCCATAAAGTCTATGGTTAAAAATTCATCTTCATTAAAGGTAAAATTATCCGGTAATTCAATTTCCGGTGCATCATTCACAGGTTCAACGATTATCAGTACATCATCAGTAGCAAATGCTCTGCCCTGCTGATCATCAACTGTAAAGGTTACAGTCTCAGAACCAAACCAATTTTCAGAAGCACTAAAAGTCACTAAATATTCAGCAATCTCAACATCTATTTCCGTATTTCCCAACCAGGTAAGCACTATGTCCATATTGTCCACATCGTTCACAAATTCACTAAAATCCACTGTCAGACTTTCATCTTCATTAAAAGTAAAATTATCCGGTAATTCAATCACAGGAGGATCATTCACAGGTTCAACGATTATCATTACATCATCAGACACAACGTCTCTGCCTTGCTGATCATCAACCATAAAGGTTACAGTTTCAGAACCAAACCAGTTTTCAGAAGCGCTAAATGTCACTAAATATTCAGTATTCTCAATAACTATTTCCGTATTTCCAGACCAGGTAAGCACTAAGTCCACATTGTCCACATCGTCCATATATTCACTAAAATCTATTACCTGGCTTTCATCTTCGTTAAAACTGAAACTATCCGGCAATACAATTGTTGGTGAATCATTTACTGGATTTACAATCACAAACATACTGTCAGTAACAACAGTACGTGAAACGTTGTTATTGATATTAACAAATATCAGCTCCTCACCAAACCAGTTTGATGTAGCTGAAAAGTTTAATATCAAGTCTTCATTACTGATCAGTATCTCACTATTTCCATTCCAGCTTACCGTTAATTCTTCAAGATTATCATAAATAATATAATCTTCCAGATTTACACTGGTAGAATCATCTTCACTAAAAGAAATACTATCAGGTAATTCCAGAATGGGAACCAATTCATTCACGGTAATATAATCTTCTTTCACTTCCGTCGAAGTATCTCTTGTAACTTCATCAGACACCGTCAAACTTACGCTGTAAATTCCCGGTTCATTATATACCCAGACCGGATTCTGCTCACGACTGTCTATAACCCCATCATTCTCAAAATTCCAAGCCCAACTGATCGGATTTCCTGTGGAAAGATCACTAAACTGAACTTCAAAGGGCGCATAACCCACGTTAGCATTAGCATCAAATTCAGCAATTAATCCTTCATTCTCAAAAGCTCCCATATCTGGGGCAATCCCATAATATTCATCTTCATCCAGGTTAACTAATATTTCACCTTCATACTCCAAATATGCAGTCCCTGTATCTATACACGGTGAATCCTCCATAAGATGATAATCACCATTATCCCCATCTACAAATAAGGGATCAGCATCTATATTACCTTCCAGCCAGTTAACTTCTCCATAGAGAATTATTATTGCGTCGATTCCACCCTCTATATCAGAATAAGCTATTGTTATTGTGCTTGGGTTAAAATATTCTTCAAAACAAACCTCTTGTGGTGTATCATTCCACATAATAGAATTAATTAAAATCGGATTGGAATTATCATAGCAGTAAATCCCACCTCCACCTCTATATATAGCAGCCGAATTACCCGTTATCGTCACATTATTTAAAGTCGGATTGGAATTAGAATAGCAGTAAATCCCACCACCATAATATTCAGCCGAATTAGCCTCTATCGTCACATTAGTTAAAATTGGATTGGAAGAATCGCAGTAAATCCCACCTCCGTCATATTCAGCCGAATTACCCGTTATAGTCACATTAGTTAAACTGGGATTGGAATTATCATAGCAGTAAATCCCACCTCCAGAATCATCAGTATAATTATTCGCTATTGTCACATTTTTCAGACTCGGACTGGAATTATAGCAGTTAATCCCACCTCCTGAAATTTCAGCCGAATTACCCGTTATCGTCACATTAGTTAAACTTGGACTGGAATTATTAGTGCAGTAAATTCCACCACCTCCATAATTTTCAGCCGAATTATCCGCAATCGTCACATTAGTTAAACTTGGATTGGAATTATTATAGCAGTAAATCCCACCACCAGATCCAGCCGAATTATCCGCTAACATCACATTAGTTAAACTTGGACTTGAATAAGCGCAGTAAATTCCACCACCTGAACTTTCAGCCGAATTATCCGCAATCGTCACATTAGTTAAAATTGGACTGGAAGAATAGCAGTAAATTCCACCACCTCTATATATAGCAGCCGAATTATCCATTATCGTCACATTAGTTAAACTTGGATTGGAACCATAGCAGTAAATCCCACCCCCATTATCTGATAATCCATTCGTAATTGTAAGATCAGATATTGTCACATTTTCCGCACTATTAAGCCTGATAACTCCAGCGGCTCCTTCCGCATCAAGAATAACTCCGCTTTCACTGATCCCGCTTAAAGTAACATAATCCGGTATATTTATGGGAAAAAACTCTCCATTATTTGAAGGGCTGTAGGTTCCCTCTGAAAGAAATATTGTGTGAGGATTAAGATTGTCTGCTATGATGATGGAACAGGCATATTGGATTGTTTGTAAAGAAGCATCTATCGTTAACCCATTATTATTATTGTCTCCTTCAGGTGAAACGTAAAGGTCTGCATTTACCTGACCCTGCAACCCATTTAATATGTCAAAAGTGAAGTTTTCAAGGGGAGCAGCGTGAAATTCTGTCGGATTTATAACGGTAAATGTATCAACTATAACATTAATAAAAGAACTTGAATAAATATCACTGCCATTACTGCGAATATTTGTGTTATTAAGATAGATATTACACCTATTTTCACTGCTGAATACTATATTGCAACCATAATAACTGTAAATCCCACCCCCACTATTTTCAGCAAAATTATCTGTTAACGTCACATTATTTAAAGTCGGATTGGAATTAGAATGGCAGGAAATCCCACCTCCATCAGATCCAGCCGTGTTATTCGCTATCGTCACATTAGTTAAACTTGGATTTGATGACTTGCAGTAAATCCCACCTCCATCATTTTCAGCCGAATTATCCGTTATCATCACATTCTCTAAGATCAGACTTGAAGAATCGCAGTAAATCCCACCCCCATTATCTGCTAATCCATTTGTAATTGTCAGATCAGATATTGTCACATTTTCCTCATTACTCAGCATGATAACTGCCGCGACTCCTTCTGCATCAAGAATAACTCCGCTTTCACTGATACCGCTTAAAGTAACATAATCCGGTATATTTATGGGAAAAAACTCTCCATTATTTGAAGTGCTGTAATTGCCTTCAGCAAGATGTATTGTATGCGGATTAAGACTATCTGCCAAAATAACAGAGCAGGCATATTGGATTGTTTGTAAAGAAGCATCTATCATTAACCCATTATTATTATTGTCTCCTTCAGGTGAAACGTAAAGGTCTGCATTTACCTGATCCTGCAACCCATTTAATATGTCAAAAGTGAAGTTTTCACGCGGAGCAGCATGAAATTCTTTCGGATTTATAACAGTAAACGTATCAATTATGACATTGATAAAGAAACTTGAATAAATATCATTGCCATTACCGCGAATATTTGTGTTATTTAGATAGATATTACTCCGATTATTACTGCTGAATACTGGAATGGAATTACCAGTAAGGTAAATGCCACCTCCTCCTAACATAGCAACATTATTAGCTACCGTCACATTAAATAAACTTGGATTGGAAGAATCGCAGTAAATCCCACCACCATTATATTCAGCCGAATTATCCATTATCGTCACATTAGTTAAACTTGGATTGGAATTATCATAGCAGTAAATTCCACCTCCGTCATATTCAGCCGAATTACCCGTTATCGTCACATTCTCTAAAATTGGACTGGAAGAATTGCAGTAAATTCCACCACCTCTATATATAGCAGCCGAATTACCCGTTATCGTCACATTATTTAAAGTCGGATTGGAATTAGAATTACAGTAAATCCCACCACCAACACCTTCAGAAGAATTATGCGCTATCGTCACATACTCTAAACTTGGATTGGAATTATCATTACAGTAAATCCCACCTCCACCATTTTCAGCCGAATTATCCGTTATCGTCACATACTCTAAACTTGGATTGGAATTATCATTACAGTAAATCCCACCTCCACCATTTTCAGCCGAATTATCCGTTATCGTCACATACTCTAAACTTGGATTGGAATTATCATTACAGTAAATCCCACCTCCGTAATATTCAGCCGAATTACCCGTAATCGTCACATTAGTTAAAATTGGACTGGAAGAATAGCAGTAAATTCCACCTCCGTAATATTCAGCCGAATTACCCGTAATCGTCACGTTAGTTAAAATTGGACTGGAAGAGTTGCAGTAAATCCCACCACCAAATCCAGCCGAATTGTATGCAATCGTCACATTATTTAAAATTGGACTGGAAGAATGGCAGGAAATCCCACCTCCATCAGATCTAGCCGTGTTATTCGCTATCGTCACATTAGTTAAACTTGGATTTGATGACTTGCAGTAAATCCCACCTCCATCATTTTCAGCCGAATTATCCGTTATCATCACATTCTCTAAGATCAGACTTGAAGAATCGCAGTAAATCCCACCCCCATTATCTGCTAATCCATTTGTAATTGTCAAATCAGATATTGTCACATTTTCCGCATTATCAAGTCTGATAACTCCCGCTATTTCTTCCGCATCAAGAATAACTCCGCTTTCACTGATACCGCTTAAAGTTACATAATCCGGTATATTTATGGGAAAAAACTCTCCATTAATTGAAGGACTGTAAATGCCTTCAGCAAGATGTATTGTATGCGGATTAAGACTATCTGCCAAAATAACAGAGCAGGCATATTGGATTGTTTGTAAAGGAGCATCTATAGTTAATCCATTATTATCATTATCTCCTTCAGGTGAAACGTAAAGGTCTGCATTTACCTGATCCTGCAACCCATGTAATATGTCAAAAGTGAAGTTTTCACGTGGAGCAGCATGAAATTCTGTCGGATTTATAACAGTAAACGTATCAACTATGACATTGATATTATAACTTGAAAATGAATAAATATCACTGCCATTACCGCGATTATTGGTATTATTAAGATAGATATTACACCGGTTTTCACTGCTGAATACTGGAATGGAATTATTATTAAGGTAAATGCCACCTCCTCCTAACAAAGCGACATTATTAGCTATCTTCACATTAGTAAAACTTGGATTGGAAGATTCGCAGTAAATCCCACCACCATAATTTTCAGCCGAATTATCCGCTAACATCACATTAGTAAAACTTGGGTTGGAATAATAACAGCAAACCCCACCTCCAATTTTAGATGAATTATCCGTTATTGTTACGTTAGTTAAACTTATGGTGGAATAAAGAGAGCAGTAAATACCACCACCTGAATATTCAGCCGAATTACCCGTTATCGTCACATTAGTTAAACTTGAATTTGATAACTTGCAGTAAATACCACCGCCATATTTAGCCTGATTATCCGTTATTGTCACATTAGTTAAACTTGGATTGGAAGAATTGCAGTAAATTCCACCTCCGTAATATTCAGCCGAATTATCCGTTATCGTAACATTCAACAGACAAGGACTGGAACTATTGCAATAGATGCCACCACCACCATAAGGATAATATGCATTTCCATTGATTATGGTAAAACCTGTTAAAACAGAAGTAGAATCCTCTCCACTATTGAAAGTGACCACTATATCATTTTGGTTACCATCAATAATAGTCTGAGAAATATAACTCGTATCCTGTGTAGTATAAAATAACGAACCCAAAGTTATCGCTTTACCATTAAAATTGAGATTCTCGTAATATGTTCCAGGCTGCACTAATACAGTATCTCCCTGAGTAGATGCATCAATACCTTCTTGGATTGTTGGCTGGTCAACAGGAACGTTAATTATTGTAGCATTCAACAATGAGTATAAAAAAAATAAAACTATCAAACTTCTTTTCATCTTTTCCTCCCAAAAATATCTTTCTTTTTTAACATTTCTTCATTCAATCCAAAAGTCTTTCAGACATTCTTGTCACTTGTCATAAAGAAAATTTCCATTCTGACTCCCTGTTTATCTGCTCTCGGAATTTAATGAAGGAGGAAACAATTATGAAAATGGATTAACCAGCATCTTTTAATTTTCTTGAATAATGAAATCTTCTATCAGTTTTGTCGCCTTTTCGCACTGTCATCCAGTCACATTGTTATTCTGTCGTCACTACTTTCCCGATTTTCCCTTCCGAAGCTTACAAATAAATGATTAATAAAAGAAGAATCACGTCAAGAAATATCTTTTATTATGTTTATAAGCACCAATCAATTAGTTGATTTAGAGTTATCTTTCACATGTTGAAGTAATTGTCACATTTATTCCCCATAGTAAACATTTGAGAGAATGATAATATTTTGAAAAAGCATTGCAGGTAAGAACAGTCCCGATTTATTGTGATGAACTTATTCTGGACAGAAGTTCTGAGCAGCTTAGACTGATTGGTTGCGGGTGAAAATGGTCGTCCAGAAGTCTTATCTGGAGTACCGTTCAAAACTCCTGACTTATCTGGTATTATTGATTTAACATAGATTTTCACGGTCAATTTTTAAACCCTAATTTTTATGAATTAGAAGCCCCGATATATTCTATTCTCCTATTACCCAGAAAATCAAATTTAATACCCTCATAATTAGCCATTGACGTTAGAATTGCCGGAAGATTTCTTTTCTTTTTAAGAGAAACTATTATCTTTTCTCCATATATTTCGACAGTTCCACTATTTCTGATAAATTTTTCAAAGGTACTTTTACTACAAAGATGCTCATATCCCTCCAAATCAAGGGCAAATATTCTATAAAGATTATGTGCGAGAATTGACATTGTTAAGTCAAAATCAACTTTGATCACCATAGAAGATGAAACATTATTCAAATGGAAAAATGCTATCTGTTCGCTGATGCACTTCTCTACTATCCACCTTTTTGAGTATTTCCGCACCAAATCATTCAAGGATATATCAAAATCATTTGTAATAATCAATGCTGGTTTAATTTTACCATGTCCGGTAATAGAAACCTGTCTGACGCATTCCATTTCACTTTTTAACGTATTCCCAGCGTTGTACCCTTTCAACATTACCTGCTCTTCATAAACATACAGAATTCTTTTCCTATTACCAGCACATTCAACACGAATCTTTTTCTTTTCCGAAGCAAGAATATTATCAAGCCTTTCCACAATGTTTTTCCCTCTGCGCCTGATAGTTATGAATTTTATACCTTTTCGGTTAATAATTCCCAGATTCTGATAATTGGTGAATTTGCTGTCGAATACAAGATATTTTAGATCAGCTTTGTCACGTGCCTGAGCATTATAGAAATCCAGAAATTCCAACACAACATCTACTTCATTTCTGTGAGTGATATTTGTATCTCCATAGTCTATAATACCGCTATCAGGACTTTGTGCCAGAACTGCCAAAATACTTGTCAGAGCTGTTTTCCTTTTTCCTGACCAGTTATTTTCCAGATGATCACCTTCGCCCCAATAGGGAATTGTCGTGAAATCCAAATTTGCCGTATTGTCCAAAAGCCCCTGTTCACTCCAGACTTTATGCAGGCTTCTCAGAAATGCAAGATTCATTTCACGTGTTATCCGACTGGAATAGGAGGTAAACCAGGCTGCTTTTGGCAAAACATTTAAGCCAGCAAAAAGTCCTGCACCTCTGTCCATACACCAGAGATCATCCGCGGTATAGCGTCTAACATTAGACAGTTTTAAAGCAACAAAAGCTAATATCGAGGATAATTTGTTTATGCTTGATGTTCCAGGATATAATGATGTTTCAATAAGGCGATCAATACCTAATTTCTTTAAATATGGTAACATACACAATATTCCTACCGAATTACTGGAAAACACTTCATTTTTAAATTTTAGTTGTATAGTCTTGGGTGCAGTTAATCTGATAGGTGATGGTGACGTTATTTCACTCCTTGTTCTTCGGGGTAATCGGGAAAATCCATCGTCACGAAGAACTCGGTAGCAATAACTTTCAGATACTTTGTAATCATGGGTATCCAGAATCACTTTTATATCTGGGATTGAAAAGTTCTTTTTTCGCAATGCTATAATCAGATCATCAAGCTCTTTATCATCAAATGTCTTGTGTTTCCCAGGATATTTCATCTGGAAAAAATAATCTTCATCTGGTGAATTTTTAAGATGCTTCTTGAAATCCCTGATCAGTGAGTAGAACGAAGAAGGGGTATAATTGTAATTCCTCGCAACTTCCTTTACGGACTTACAATCAACATAATAACTCCTGAGTGCATCATATTTTTTCTTAATGACTAACTCAGTACTTAGAAAATATTCTTTAGCTTTCATGTTGTTAGGGTGTTATGTGACCATGATACTGTCAAGTAAAATATAATTAAAACTTAATGAATATTCATTTACGATACTATTAACCCGCATTAAATGGGGTTTTGTATAATTAACTGATCAATATAATATGAAGAAATATTTGTCATTATTGTTTATGATAACCCTAATATATAATTATAATAAAAAAGTTATAACCTTGCTATCTTATTCAAAATAAAGAAGTTAATTGACGTCTACTGAGTTAATACGGAAAACTTATTAGGGTCTATATAACCATGAAAATCTATGTTTAAGAAAATTAGACCAGAATGGTTTATGGATGCAAGAAACACAATCTCTACTCTTCCTTTCGCGTTGTTTCGCGGCTTTAGCGGTTAATAATTGATTTTGAATTTTCAATTTTGAATTAAATGTAATCCAGACCAGGATGGTCTGAGTACGCAGGAAAACGAAACAAAACCAAATTCTCGAAGTAATTAGTCGTCACCCAAATCAGTAAGAAGATTAAATTGAAGATGAAAAAATGTGAAAATGCGTATACAGACCATCCTGGTCTGATTACATTTAAATCAGTGAGAAGAATAAACGAAGATGTGAAGATGCGAGACGGAGTAAGAAATCAGTCTCTGTCACTCATCCCGATAAATCGGGAATGGCTTACTTTAGAACATCACATTACATTTATCAGTTAGTCTTGTTAGTTTTGTCTTGATGAGGCGTAATCTATGAAGTCTATTAGTTGCTAAAAACTCTCTCTTTTCTAATACAATCATCCCAATTCCAATTATTTTAAGTCTCGTAATTGCAATTCACACACTATTTTCTGTTCATATCTCTCAAAAAACACCTTAAAACCCCTCATACCAGCCAATTTTACACTTTACATTATCTATTTTCAATCACACTTTACTCCCTGTGGGTTCCCTGTGGCTTCCCTGTGATATTTGATATGTTATGATCACTAACTGTAACAATAGTTCTGATTTATTTTTTACTATTTTATCCGAAATACGAATTCAATTCATCCTTCCTACTTATTTTTGCGGAAAACCTTTTAAAAAAGAAGAAAGAAAATATTTACAGGTAGAGCATGCTGGTGGTGGTTTCGTGACTGGTGAGGGGAAATATTTCCGCGGGAATATCAGCAGAATCGAGGAGTTTTTTGAGATATGCCAGTACTGGGAATTCAGTGTGAAAATGTCCCGCTTCAATGAGTGGGATGGGGCTATCGAGTCGGGAATGATAGCCGAATTCACCGGAGAGATAGACGTCCGCCCTGTTAGATGCGGATGAAATCATGTTGCTGCCACTACCACTGCAAACAGCGATTTTCTGGATGAGGGTATCAGGTTTTTTATTTGCCAGCCAGACTCTCACGAAGGGAGAAGAGAGAATATCTTTGACTTTTTGAGCAAAATTTGCAATAGTGAGAGGTGCTGGCAATAAGCCAATCAAACCCATACCATAGAGGTCATTAGTCTGTTTTTGGGGATATACAGCGTAAACCGGATCAGGTGAGGGATGATTTTTATGTATTGCGGCAATAATTTTATTTAGTTTGAAGCTGTCGCAAAAGAACTCAAGCTTGATTTCTTCAGGGGTAGGATAGTAATGCAGATTACGGGCACCGTTTTTGATTAGAGCCTGTGAGAGAATTTCCTGATTAGAAGGCTGAGTATATACAGATACCTGATAAAGTTCACTGCCAATAGAAGTTGAAAGCGATTCCAGATCAGTTAGATGAAACAATTCAGCGAGTTGAGAATTTACACCACTGGGTGCAATATCCAGATTAGTGTGAGCAGATATGACAGAGATATTATTTCTTATGAGCTTAATGTAGAGCGGGTTGGTTATTTTTTTAATGGGTTTAAATATGAGTGGGTGGTGTGAGATGATAAGGTTTGCGCCAGTTCTAATAGCTTCATCTACGGATTTATGGGTGATATCAAGACAGAGCATAACTTTGGTGATTTCAGTGGAGGCATCTCCCAGCAGGAAGCCCACATTATCCCAATCATAGGCAAGGGCGGGAGGAGCACAATCGTGAATAATTTTAATCAGAGTACTGGTCGTAATTTTCCGGGTCATCTTTTATCCTGTTAAAAATATTTTTTGCTTCATGATAATCAAATCCTCGTCTGGCAAGATATTCGCAAACTTTTCTTTCTCTTTTTTTCTGGTCAGGCAGTTTCCAGCGAAAATAAAGCTGTTCAACTAAATTTTCCAGTACTTCATTTTGAGATTCCTGATCATATATTTCATTAAGTAACGTCTCAATCAGGTGAGGAGTTATCAGATTTTCATAGAGTTTACTTTTAATTTCAACCAGGCTTTTCCTTTTTTCGATAAGCGATTCGATCAGCAAACGGGCAAATCTCTCATCATTAAGATAATTATATTTGCAGGCTTTATCAATTAAGATATCAGCGATATCTGCAGCAACAGGCAGATGGAGAAGATATTGCCTACTTTGGGCAATTGATCTTTCCTGAAATGCAAGCCAGTTAAGGAATTTAAGCCAGGAAGAAGAGATTATTTCCTGCTCTATAATTTCTGCTAAATTCTGGTCAATCTCCGTACCAGCCTGTTCACCCAGATGCAGTTTCCGGAGACTCCTGAAATTCAGGACTCCCCGGATCTGATCATCAAATTCAATAAAATAGAATTTTTTACTTTTTGGAACTATTTTCAACAGGAACATCTTTAGATTTAATCCCTAATTCCTGTTTGATCTTGGTTTCGATTTCCAGATAAGTTTCGGGATTATCATTAAAGTATTCTTTAACCTTTTCAGCACCCTGACCGAGTTTTGTATCGCCAATTGAATACCAGGAACCACTTTTATTCACAAAGTCATATTTAACAGCAAGATTTAAGATAATATCAATTTTG
>Ga0307990_1001846_pt1 | contig 17464 bp, 13 predicted proteins | sample EllFjometagen129_FD_203168 | JGI IMG/M metagenome (GOLD analysis project Ga0307990, IMG submission 203168) | Marine microbial communities from Ellis Fjord, Antarctic Ocean - #129 | ecosystem: Environmental > Aquatic > Marine > Unclassified | place: Southern Ocean | collected 2014-10-08
CTTATTTCTTTTCACCCTTTAATTCATCATAGGCCTTGATGACCTGCTCTGTAATTTCTTTTGATTCGTCAAAATAAAGAACTCCCCCTGCCCTTCTTTCCATTATAAAGGTATATTTCTCTTCAGATCCTATCTTTTCAATTATATCTTTAAGTTCATTAAAGATTTTCTTCTTCTCTTTTCCTTGGGCCCTCATCATCTCTTCGTTTAAATCCTTAAAGAAATATTCTAACTCCCTGGCCTTTCTTTCAATGTCCTTCTTTTTACCCTCCTGTGCATCCATGCTTAGCATCATAGATTGTTTTTCTAACTCTTTCCTTAACTCTAAAAGATCCTTCTGCTTTTTATCAAGTTTTCTCTGAAGCGTTTCCTTTTTCTTTTTCAGGGTTTCAAAGATTTTTTGCCCTTGTTTAGACTCTTTGAGGCATCTTTGCATGTCAATTACACCAATAGCAATACGGTCTTCCCCTAAGACTATGTTATTAGTAAACAATATGCCAATAATTAAAATAAATAATAAACTTTTTTTCATTCTGTCCTCCATTCTTGGTATGTTTTCTCTGGTAAGCTATAAATCTTTACAAAAATAAACGGTCCTTAAAATGGTGTACCAATTGAAAAAGCCCAATTGCTTGACGGCTCATCATATTTTGGGTCAAGGTTATATCCCCACTCCAATCTTAGCGGCCCCATTGGTGAATACCATCGTATTCCTGCCCCTATACTTCGCCTAATCCCCTTAAAAGAATAACTCTCATCCTCTTCATAAACGTTCCCTGCATCAAAGAACAGTACACCCATCACTCCCTGCTCTTTTACCAAGGGGAATCTGTACTCCAAATTATAAACCATCATCTTCTCCCCGCCTATCCGGTCACCTGAATCCGGATCAATAGGCGAAATGCTGGCATAGTCAAATCCCCTAACTGTATTCATTCCACCTAATCGGAATTTCTCATAAACCGGTAACTCTCCCCCTGGTCTTTTTTCTACATACCCCCATTTACCCTGCACTGAAATTGCCGTACCCCAAAAAGCCGGGAAGAACCAGGCAGACTTGGCCCTGTATTTCGTAAAATAATTATCACCCCCCAAAGCTCCACCTGCATACTCTATGGAAAATGAGTTGGCAGAACCCCTCGTAGCATTAAAGCGTCTATCTCTGCTATCTCTTGAAATTCCGATAGTAAAGCTGCTTGTAACACTCCTCCCTTCCATATCCTTTATTATCTGAGAGGCGCCCTCTTCTATCTCAGAAATATCAGCATCATCATAGGTATAAATGACAGATCCCCTTGTAAACTCTATCCCTAATGGACATCCAAACTTCAACTTTCCCCCGCGGCTGTCCTTAGTGTATTCATCGTACTCGTACTTCCAGTTATATAGATCTATACCTGATGAAAGTGGCGTATCAAAAAGCCATGGTTCAGTAAAACTAATGGTATATTTCCCTGATTTGGAGCTCAGGGAGGCCCTTGCTGACAATGACTGGCCTCTTCCGAAAAGATTATCTTGGGACACCTCAAGCATTCCTATAAAATTTTCTGCAGAACTGTAGCCTGCGCCCATAGAGAATTTACCGGTTGGCCCCTCCTTAACATGTATATTAAGGATCATATCCTCCTTAGTGCTCCCCCTCTTCGTGTTAATCTCCATTTCCTCAAAGAATCCAAGCCGATGTAGATTCTGACTGCTCCTTTTTAGTTTACCCCCGCTAAAGTAACCGCCTTCAAGAACCTTGAGTTCTCTTCGAATAACCTTATCTCTTGTTTTATCATTCCCAGTGATTATAATTCTCTCAAACTTAACCTTCTTTCCCTTAGATATGTGGTATATAATATCAACCTTATGAGCCTTATCATCCTCTTTTATCTCAGGGGAAATATCCACAAATGCATAACCTTCATCTGAATAGATCTCGCTCAAAATCAGTGTGTCATCCCTGATTGCCTCTCTGTTATAGACCTTCTCCTTTGGAATGCTAAGGGTCTTATAAAGCTCGTCGGTCTCTTTTATAAGATCACCTTCAATACTTATATTTCTAATAGCATACTGAGGTCCTTCATTAATCGTAATGGTGATAAAAATTCCTTCATCCTTCTTGAAAGATATCTTAGGCTCCCCTACCCTTGCCTTTATATAACCGTTGTTGTTATAAAATAATTTTATCTTAAATATATCACTTTCAAAAATTTTTCTATCCAGGTGTCCGGAATTAGTAAGAAAGGAGAAAAATCCCTTTTCATTTGTATCCATTACATCTCTCAAATCATCATCGCTGAATTCAACATTCCCAACAAAGATTACTTTACTTATCGTAACCTTATTTCCTTCTTTGATTCGATAAACAAGTACAACTTCATTGTCTGAAAGTTCTTCAACTATATATTTAACAACAACATTATAATACCCTTTTTGATGGTAGTGATCTCTCAGCCTCTCTATGCTATCATTTATCGCCTTTCTGTTTAGGATAGTGTATTTTTTTATACCTAAGACATCCATCAAATCCTTTTGCTCAATCTTTTTGTTTCCCTCGAACCTCATCTTTCCAACCGATGGTTTTTCGCTAAGTTTAAAGGTTACATTCTTACCTTTATAGCCTTCCTCTACATCTATCTGTACATCCTCAAAAAAACCCATCTGATATATGGATTTAAGATCCTTATCCAATTGCTCCGGTCGAAATATTGCCCCTTTTTGACTCTCAATAGAGGCAAGGATAGCATCTGTCTCAATCCTCTTATTCCCCTCAATGCTTATCGAGCCGATCTCTGCAAGGCCTCTAACCTTGTTTGAGATAGCTAATGCAGCCTTCTCCATTAATTTATCTACTTTATCTATCTTGTCTCCTACAAAGAAATCAGAAAAAGATTTTCTCTTAATTGATATAGGAATAATTATAAGATCAACGCTTATCTTTTCACCAACCTTATTTAGGCTACCTTTTATCAACCAGTCAATCTTATTTTCCCTGCCTATCTTCCTTATAAGTTCCAAATCCGTCAAAGTTACCTTAGGCAATATGCTTTCGTTTATTATTTCCGGATCAAGGACGTTATGTCCTTTTTCCGCCAATCTTGTTGTTAAGTCCTGCTGGAGTTCATAAACAAGATGGTCCATTGGCTTTAACGAATAAATCTTGAAGGGGAAAACCGCTATTGTTTCTGAGTTCTTTGCATATAAATGAGGGACAACCAAAAAAGGGATCAAAACAAATAAGAAGGGGCTGGGCATTAATGTGTGAACAATGCAGTGTAATATTTTTTTAATCATTGATCCTTTAAGCGCTGACCGGTTCTTGTCGGAAACCTGATATTTGGAGACTTTATGGGGATTAAACATATTTATCTCAAAAAAAGCTAATCTATTTCGCTATTGATGTTTGGGCGCTTGTCCTAAGTTGTATTTCTAAAAAATTAAAGGTATCTATTCAGCCGCTAAGACACGAAGTCACGAAGAAAAGACTAATATTAATAAAACAATTCTATGCAAATCTTCCATCAATTAATAAATATTTTCTTGATAACCGGTCAGCAAGCTCCATATTGTGAGTTACTATAACCAATGCCAGGCCCTTATCCTTATTAAGGGCGAGGAGAAGTTTGATTATCTCATCACCTGTTGCCTTATCCAGGTTCCCAGTAGGTTCATCAGCTAATAACAATTTAGGTCCCATGATAAGGGCGCGAGCAATTGCCACCCTTTGCTGTTCTCCCCCGGAAAGCTCCCCCACCCTGTGATAAAGTCTATCCTCTAAACCCATCTTTTCAAGAATAGCGGAGGCCATCTTAGCAGATTTTTTTCTATCCTGTCCAGCTATCATGGCAGGAATGCTAACGTTTTCCTGGGCATTAAATTCGAATAAAAGATGGTGAAGTTGAAAAACAAAGCCTATCTTTAGATTTCTAACTCTATTAAGGTCCTTTTCATCCATCTTAAAAACATCTTCATCATTAAAAAACACCTTACCATCAGATGGTGTCTCTAAGGTCCCCATAATATTAAGGAGAGTAGATTTGCCTGCCCCTGAAGGTCCTATTATTGCAAGGGATTCACCTGGTAATATCTGCAGGCTAACATCATTAAGTATCGAAATTACCTGGTCTTTTTTCTTAAAATCCTTATAAACATTTTCTATTTTTAGTAAAGGTCTCATTGTTTAATAAATCACTTCTCAAAAATGGCCATTACCGCTTGTGAAATACCTGTTATGAGTCATGCAACGTTATCTACCTTATTCATATCTCAATGCCTCTACAGGGTTAACACTGGCTGCCTGCCGGGAGGGGAAAATGGTAGCAATGAAAGTTATAACTATTGCAGCGAGGACAATCAAAAAAGTATCCATCCACTCCATTCTGACCGGCAAGGTAGTTATGTAGTACACGTCTGGAGGTAGTTTGATGAATTTGTACCTTTCCAATAACTGGCAGAGGAAGGACCCGGAAATCAATCCCAGCAATGTGCCTACAAGGCCAACAAAGAGACCTTGAAATATAAAAATGTACATAATGCTCTTAGAAGAGGCGCCCATGGTCCTCAGTATAGAAATATCCCTGTGCTTTTCCATGACCAACATTACCAGTGAGCTGATTATATTAAGGGCCCCTACAAGAATTATCATGGTAAGAATAATGAACATAGTAACCTTTTCAAGCTTTAATGCGGAAAAGAGGCTTCTGTTCATCATCTTCCAGTCTTTTGTCCAGTAAGGATAGCCAAGTTTATCCTGAATAGCGCTGCTTATTTCCTCACTATCCTGTATATCCTCAATCCTTAGTTCAATCCCTGTCACCTCATCCCCGAGGGATAGAAAATGCCGGGCATCATTCAAGGAGATGTACAAAAGCGAGTTATCATATTCATACATTCCAGATTCAAACAGGCCCTTTACGATAAATTTCTCTTCACTGGCCACCCTTCCTAATGGCGTCAATTTACCTACAGGTGAAACTAATGTTACAATATCCCCTGGCAATGCACCTATCTGTCTGGATAGCTCGCTCCCAATTATAACGCCTTTTAATCCAGTCTCAGACGGTTTTAAAACAGATAGAGACGCCCCCTTGATCATAGAATCAATGTTAATTACCTTACCACCTGTATTTGGGTCTACACCCCTAAGAATGGCGCCCGAGATGTTTTCATCTTTTTTAATCATCACCTGGCTATAGATAAACGGTGTTGCCGAAATAACACCGTCAACCTTCGTTGCCGACCTAATGACGTCCTCTGTGTCTGCAATTCCCCCGTTATAGCTCAAAATAAATATATGGGAATTTACGCCGAGGATCTTTTTCAACAAATCTTCCCTGTACCCGTTCATCACTGCCAATACTACAATCAGTGCCATTACACCTATCATTATTCCTAAAATTGATATACCTGTAATGATAGAGATAAAGCCTTGCTTTCTCTTTGCCTTCAAATATCTTAATGAAAAAAAAAGCTCAAAAGACATATTATTACCACACAATAAATCTATCTATTTTTTCCTCATATGGGGGAATAGAATAACATCCCTTATAGAGGGGGAGTCCGTTAAAATCATAACGAGTCGATCTATGCCGATGCCCTCCCCTGCTGTAGGGGGAAGACCATATTCAAGGGCCCTAATATAATCACTATCCATAAAGAGGGCCTCCTCATCACCGGAATCCCGCAAAGAAACTTGTTTTAGGAATCTATCACGCTGATCATCCGGATCATTAAGCTCAGAGAAACCGTTTGCTATCTCTTTACCAGCTATAAATAATTCAAATCTTTCCGCTATCCCAGGTTCTTTGTCACTTCTCCTTGAAAGAGGACTAACCTCTATGGGATAGTTTGTAATAAAGGTAGGTTGAATTAATTTTGGTTCAACTAAATGCTCGAACAGTGCGAACAATACCTTTCCAATCTCCCAGGAATTCTCCACTTCAACCCCCTTGCTATCGGCAAAATCCACTATTGTCTTACTGTTGGAAATTATGTCTTCCGGCATGCCGCCAATATCCCTGAGGGAATCAACCAATGAAATTCTTCGCCACGGCGTTGAAAAATCCAGCATATTATCCTGATATTTTATTGTCGACTGGTTAAAAATCTTCTTTATCAAGTGCGTTAAGAGCTCTTCAGTTATATCCATCATATCTTCATAGGTTGCATATGCGGTGTAAAATTCCAGCATGGTAAACTCTGGGTTATGATTTGTTGATATACCTTCATTTCTGAAATTTCTATTTAATTCAAAAATTTTTTCAAATCCCCCAACCACCAATCTCTTCAGAAATAGCTCAGGCGCTACCCTCAAATAAAAATCCATATCTAATGTATTATGATATGTTTTAAATGGCCTGGCAGTTGCTCCCCCTGGAATTGCCTGCATCATCGGGGTTTCCACCTCCATGTACCCCTGGTTGTAAAAAAAATCGCGTATGTTTTTCAATATCCTGCTTCTTAGTACAAAGGTGCTTTTTACATAGTCGTTAACTATCAAATCAAGATAACGTTGACGATATCTTACCTCTACATCTATTAATCCGTGATATTTTTCCGGTAGCGGCCGCTGGGACTTTGAGAGAATAACAATGGAATCTGCCAGCAGAGTTAATTCATCTGTCTTGGTCCTAAAAACCGATCCTGAAATTCCCACATGATCACCGACATCTATGAGCTTAAATACTGTAAAATTATCATCTCCGATTTTATCCTTTCTTATATACGCCTGAAAACTGCCGGTGCCGTCTTTGATGTGCATAAAGGCGGCCTTGCCGAAGTTCCTGATGGACATAACCCTTCCAGATAACGTGAATAAATCATTGATATTTTGAAGTTCATCATGGCTCATTTTCCCAAAACGATTGGCTATATCCTCTGCTGTCGTATCCCTCTTAAATCCTGAAGGGTAAAGGTTAATGCCCTTTTCCCTTAATTTTTCAACTCTTTCCTTTATTTCCTTAATTAGCCTACTTGATTCATCCATAATTAAAATATCCCTCTTTATTTTTAAGTGATCATGTTTAATCTAATTATATCTACCAGTCAAGACAAAACCAAAAAAGTTAATGAATAGGCCAGTAATCTAAAAAATATAAAAAAAGATAAATTCTTTCTTGCTATATTAGCACATTAGTTGTATGAAGGGTGGTTTTTACTTTTACAATCCTGTATTGTAATATAATATAGAAGATAAGAGAGAGATTAAAATATAAGGAGATGTTAATGATCAGTGATACTAAATATTTACGAAATATAGGTATCAGCGCGCATATTGATTCAGGCAAGACTACCCTAACAGAAAGAATACTTTTCTATACAAAAAAGATATTTGCTGTTCACGAGGTAAGGGGGAAGGATGGAGTCGGCGCAAAAATGGATTCTATGGAACTTGAAAAGGAAAGAGGTATTACGATTTCCTCTGCTGCAACATACTGTGAATGGAATGGGTATAATATTAATATTATTGATACACCAGGACATGTTGACTTTACCATAGAAGTTGAGCGTGCCTTGCGAGTTCTCGACGGCTCCATTTTAGTGCTCTGCGCCGTAGGAGGCGTGCAATCCCAGTCTATTACAGTAGACCGCCAGATGAATAGAAATAAGGTTCCTCGGGTGGCCTTTATAAATAAATGCGATCGATCGGGCAGCGATCCCTATCGGGTTGTAGATCAACTGCGCAAAAGGCTTAACCATAATGCTGTACTCATGCAAACACCTATTGGGCTGGAGGGAAATTTTTCCGGTGTTATAGACCTAATAGGCATGAAGGCTGTTTACTTTGAAGAACCCTTTGGTGAAAAGGTTAAGACTGAAGAGATTCCCCCTTCTCTTCTTGATGAGGCTATGAATAAGAGGGAGGAATTACTGGATGCTGCATCTATGTTTTCTGATAAATTAATGGAGGCAATTCTTGAAGATAGCGTAACTGAGGAGTTGATACACGAGGCCGTAAGAAAGGGTACAATTTCAAGGGAATTAACCCCTGTTTTTATTGGTTCAGCCTATAAAAACATAGGCATTCAGCCTTTGCTGGATTCTGTTATAAATTATCTTCCATCACCTGTAGACATAGAAAACAAAGCCTTGGACATGGACCAGGAAGAAAAAGAGGTTTCTCTTTTTTCAAAACCTGATGCACCATTAGTAGCCCTGGCATTTAAATTAGAGGTAAGCCCTTATGGGCAACTTACATATCTAAGGATATATCAGGGATCTATTAAAAAGGGAGATAACCTGGTAAACACGAGGAACAAAAATAAGATTAAGGTAGGGAGGCTGGTCAGGATGCATGCCGATGAGATGGAAGAAATCTCAAAGGCGAACGACGGTGATATTATAGCCCTCTTTGGGGTCGATTGTTTTTCAGGGGATACTTTTACTGACGGCTCCATAAACTATGCTATGACATCAATGCTCGTTCCGGAGCCTGTAATTTCCCTTACAATATCACCTAAGGATAGTAAATCAAACAACAATGTTGCCAAGGCTTTAAACAGGTTTATCCGGGAAGACCCAACCTTTAGATCCTGGGTGGATGAAGAGTCCGGGCAAACTATCATATCCGGTATGGGCGAATTGCATCTTGAAATATATGTTGAAAGAATGAAAAGGGAATTTGGAGCGGAAGTAGAGACAGGAATTCCACAGGTTGCCTACCGTGAGGCAATATCACGAATGGCGGAATTCAATTATGTGCACAAGAAGCAGACCGGCGGCGCCGGCCAATATGGGAGAGTGGCCGGATTTATGGATCCATTGGATGAAGGAGATTATGAATTTGTCAATCAAATAAAAGGCGGCGTAATTCCTACGGAATTCGTTCCTGCTGTTGATAAGGGTTTTAAATCCTGTCTTAAAAAAGGCATCCTTATAGGGTACCCAGTGCTTAAGGTTAGGATTACTGTGAATGATGGTCAGTATCACCCTGTAGATTCGTCTGAAAAGGCCTTTACTCAGGCTGCTGTTGGGGCCTTTAAACAGGCCTATTTAAAGGCAAAGCCTGTAATATTAGAACCGATTATGAAGGTATCCGTTGAGTGTCCTTCAGAGTTTCAGGGTAATGTGATGGCCTCTATTAATCAACGGAGGGGTATGATTACGAGCTCTGCGGAAGATGGGGTTTTTACAACTGTTGAAGCAGAGGTCCCCTTGGCAGAGATGTTTGGATACGCCACCGCCTTAAGATCTTTGACTCAAGGAAAGGCGGAGTTTACAATGGAATTCTCTAAGTATTTAAAAGTACCTAAGTCAGTAGAAGAGGAGCTCATATCGAAACACAAAGAAAGATAAAAAATTAGGGGGTAAGAATGGAAAAATATTTAAAGATAAGTCCTCTGAAAATACTGGAAAAATCAAGTCATAAGGAATTGGGAAAGGGCAATTTAGGTGTATTAATATCAAGGGCAGGCGTGGGCAAAACTTCATGCTTAATACATGTTGCACTTGATAGATTATTTAGAAAAGGAAAAATTGTTCATGTTTCCCTTAAAGATACACCGGAAAAGGTTATTTCCTACTATAATGTTATATGCCTTGATGTCTTTAAGTCCTTAGATATGGAAGATGAACAGGAGGTGCGGACTTTTTTGGATAAAAATAGAATTATATTAGCATATTTAAAGGAAAGTTTTGAGCTTGACAGGCTAAGTAAAAATCTGAAAAATCTGACGGAAGATATCAACTTTAAGCCTGACACACTTATTATCGATGGTTTTGATTTTGAAGAATCAGACAGCAATGCATTTGAAGAATTTAAAGAAATGGCAAAGGAATTTCAGATAGAAATATGGTTCTCTGCTCTTTCTCACAGGCATATAAACAAGGTTAATGAAAGAGGGATACCATTTCCTTGCAGTAATTTTGATGACCTTTTCAACCTAATTATTCAGTTACAGCCAACACAAGAGGGATTATTTTTGAAGCTTTTAAAGGACAATGAGGTAAAGCTAACGTCTGATATTACCGTAAGACTGGACCCTAATAATTTTTTTGTAATAGAACAATGATCTTATACTCTGCCTTGACGTAGGGCGTTAAGGTTTAAAATTATCAAAGATAGGAGATTTGCTTTCGTCTATAATTTTTTTAATTTCCATGACATAGCCCGGCCTAATGCCATCCTCCCAACCAGGCATGCCACCATGCCAGACATATGCGATTATATCATGAAAACCTTTTTTGCTAAAAATATATTCACCTATTTTGATAGTAAGTTTTTCAGGCTCAACCTTTATCTGCATAATAACAGGCGTGGCCCATTGTTCCAATAGTTTTTCTATTACAGCCCTATTTTTCGCACCATATGGCTTCTGTTTGAATCCCTCTGGGTTTTTCGGGAATGGAAATTTTCTATATACTTGGCCGATAAAACCCTGCAAATCAATGCCGTTGATTGCCCCCATAAGATTGCCAATACCCATTAGGTTATCTATAAGGTAAGAATCTAAGCTGATTGTCCCGCATTTATGAGTTGAATTTTCGGCTATTTGGCCAATCATACTACAAAATTGAGGCGCAAAGAAGAAGCATTGTTCCATCAGGAGAATATCTGTTTCAATATTAAAAAAGCCGAAGGCAATTCGCCCATGGCTAATGGAATTAAATTCTAATGGCAAGGTACCTCCATTTTTTTCTTGCAACAATAAAATAATGGAGTATATCTTACCCCTGAAGTGAGGAAAAAAGCAACTCCAAAAGGAAGATAAAATGAAAATTGTCATGATTGGCGGCGGCGGTGCATGTATAGTAAGTGCAAACACACTTAGGATTTTAGGTAATAGTGCCCAGATTGATATTTATACCAGGAGAGAAAAGACAGCTTATACACCATGTGAGCAACCCTTTGTTCTCAGGGATATTTTATCCTTTGAGGATATGTTTTATGCGCCACTCCCCTGGTTTAAAAAAAAGCAAATAGGGCTTCACACGCAAAGGAACGTTGAATACATTGATAGAGAGAAAAAGATTATCCATGTGGATGGCCGGGAGGTAGCCTATGATACTTTACTAATCAATACCGGTGCCATTAATAAGATTACGGCTATTCCAGGGCTTGAAGGTGATAGGGTACACTATCTTACCACAGAGCTTCAGCATGCTGAAAGGCTAAAGATGATTATGTCGCAAGGGGGACGGGCGGTAATTCTTGGTGGTGGAATAATAAGCTTAGAAATGGCAGATACATTGGTAGAGAATGGTTATTCATCCGTTTCTATTGTAGTTTCTGCTGAACATCCTTTTTCACGACAACTTGATGCTGATATGGGTAAAAAACTTGCACCTATTTTTCAAAATAAAGGCGTGAATCTGTATTTTTCCACGTCTGTTGTCAAGGCGGAATCTAATGAAAACGATATTAGGCTTTTCCTTTCAAATGGTGAGACCCTTGAAGCAGACTGGGTTTTTGCCGCAAAAGGGATTGTTCCGGATGTGGATTTAGCAAAAAAAGCAGGGTTGAAGATTGGCAAAACAGGCGGAATTGAGGTAAACAGGTATCTCCAGACAAGCGATCCCTCAATATATGCAGCAGGTGATTGCATTGAAGGATGGCATATGGTAAGCGGAAAAAAGACCATTACTGCACTGGCAACCCACTCTAACAGAAACGGCAGGTTGATAGGTCGGAATATTCATTTTGGAAACACCATACCCTTTGCTGGCTCATTAAATACATTTGGGGCAGAGGTTTTCGGTACAACCGTTGTGTCCGTAGGTATTACGGAAAATGAGGCCAAAGAGGAGGGACTTGCGGTATTAACCTCCACTCGTAAGGGGGCCACCAGAAAAAAGATGTTTAATGGAGAAGACTTCTGGGTGAAGTTGGTTGCAGACAAAGATAGGCAGACAGTAATTGGAGCTCAGATGATTGGCCCAAGGGAAATCAGCAGGATAGGTGAACGTATCATACTAATGATCGGTGAAGAAATACCCCTTGGAAAAATATCTCAGTATGAGACGATTTTTAGCCCTCCCCTGAGCAATGCGTATGATTTAATAACGAACGAGGTAGATATATTAATATCAGAGTTGTTAAAAATGGGTGAATCAGTTATATGGTGATATGAATATAGTCCTTGTTATGAAAATATTAGTTATGCAATGATCCATCTTCATGATGCCATTGACAATTCAGTATTGTTTTATTAAGATTGTAGATATATTGTTAATATAATTTAAAATTAAAAAAGGAAGTAAAAGAATGTCTAAGGTATGTGATATATGTGGAAAAAAACCGTCTGTAGGCAATAATATTAGCCATGCTCATAATAAAACAAAAAGACGATGGAATGTTAACCTCCAGACAGTTAGGGTTAAAATAGGAGGTCAGACGAAAAAAATGAAGGTATGCACAAGGTGTTTGAGGTCTGGGGTTGGTATATAATAAGCATGTAGTAAGCGCTTTGCACATGTCTCTCATCGCTGCTTAATGTTTATTCCATACTGCTTGCGCTTCTTCAGATACGCTCTACCTTTAAGACCTCTTTAAGGCTCTTTATCTTTGAAATGATATTCTTTAATTGAATATAGTCGGAAACTTCAACAGTAAATGAAGATATGGCCTTTTTGTCAAGAGTCGTGTGGACATCTGCGTCTAAAATATTTGCTTCATTTTGGGAAAATATTGCGCTTATGTCGGTTAGCATACCCTTTTTGGCAATGTTGGTAATTTTAAGCCTTGCTATATAATTTATATCTTCCGAATTCTCCCATTCCGCCTCGATTAATCTATCAGGGTCAGCCCCCCTAACGTAACTACAATTTTTTAAATGGACAGTCACGCCCCTTCCGCGGGTAATGTAGCCGATGATTTCTTCTCCTGGTAAGGGACTGCAGCACTTTCCAAAGCGGATAAGCATATCGCTCAATCCCTTAATTTTGATCCCCTTGTATTCCTTCTTTTTTTGTATTTTATGTACTATCTTCTGGACAAATCCTTCCGGTCTATCCTCTTTTACCCCCTCTGCAGTTAACAGTCTGTTTAATATCTGTTTTGCCGATATTTTTCCATAGCCGACGCTGGCCATTAAATCATCCACGGTTTTTAGTGAAAATTTATCTGCAACGTCTAATAGTTGTTCGTTATTGGGTTGTCTTGATAAATGAACGCGAGATTTTTTTAACTCCTTTTCCAGGATGTTCTTGCCAATGGCTATGCTTTCTTCTCTCTCTTCTTTTTTAATCCATTGCCTAACCCTTGCCCTTGCAGTAGATGTTTTAACAAAATTAAGCCAGTCTCTGCTGGGTTTACGGTTTTTCGAGGTTACGATCCGGACTATATCTCCATTCTTAAGATGATAATTCAAGGGAACTATCTTTTCGTTCACCTTGGCGCCTATACATCTGTCTCCAATCTCTGAATGTATGCTGTAGGCAAAATCAATGGGTGTCGCATCCCTTGGGAACTCCTTGGCCTCACCCTTAGGCGTAAAAACGTATACCTCGTTGCTAAAAAGATCCAGTTTGACTGTTTCTAAAAATTCCCTTGGGTCGGCCAGGCTTTTTTGCCACTCTAACAATTTTCCAATCCAGGCGTACTGGTTGCTTTTTCCTTTTTCTGGGGTTTTCCCCTCTTTGTATCTCCAGTGTGCCGCAATTCCCTCTTCTGCTATTTTATCCATATCCCAGGTTCTTATTTGTATTTCCATTCTTTCCCCAAGGGATGTAATTAAAGAGCTGTGTAAAGATTGATACATGTTTGCCTTAGGCAAAGAGATGTAATCCTTAAAGTGACCGGTTACCGGCTTCCATAATGAATGAATCAGTCCCAGGGCCTCATAGCATTCCCTTATGGAATTAACTATTATCCTGAATGCTAAGATATCATAGACTTGATTTATATTTAAATCTTGATCCATCATCTTTTGATAGATGCTAAAGAAGTGTTTGTGTCTACCTTTTATAGTTGCATCAATTCCAACTTCCTTTAACTTCTTGAATAAAATATCCTTAATTTCCTTTATGAAATTTTCCTGCCCCTCATGCCTTTGGGCAATGCCTAACCGTATGTCCGAATATATTTTTGGCTCGAGATAATAAAGGGAAAGGTCTTCCAATCTTGATTTTATCCAATATATTCCCATCCTCCCGGCAAGGGGAGCATAAATATCGAGTGTTTCTTTTGCAATTTTTTCTTGCTTTTCAGGGGTTTGGTAACCAAGGGTTTGCATATTATGCAATCGATCCGCCAATTTTACAAGAAGCACCCTGATATCGGTAGCCATGGCCAGAATCATTTTTCTTATATTCTCTGCCTGCTGCTCCTCTTTACTGACAAACTTTATCTTGCTTATCTTGGTAACACCATCCACTACTCTCGCAACTTCTTCTCCAAACAGATATTCAATGTCCGAAAGCTCGGTTAATGTGTCTTCAACTGTGTCGTGGAGAAGGCCGGATGCTATGGTCACTTCATCCATTTTCATACTCGCAAGAATCCCGGAAACCTCCAAAGGATGGGAAAGATAAGGTTCTCCGGACAATCGGACTTGCCCTTTATGAACCTTGGCAGAAAATACATATGCCTTTTCAATAAGATCTATATCTGCAGCTGGATGGTAGGAGAGAATTTCTGAAGTTATATCATTTAAGCGAATCATAGAGGCCTTGGACAATTTCTTTTATTGCCTCAGGGGCTTTCCCTACAGGCATTAATTTGAAATCTTTATCTGATCGCAACTTTAGTTCTATAGAGTCTTTTTTAAGTGTTTTTAAGCTGATAGCGGCCCTTACCGGTATACCAAGAAGATCTGCATCCTTTAGTTTAAAGCCGGCTCTTACGTCTCTATCATCGAAAAAAACCGTCATGCCTAAGTTGTTTAAATTTTGGTATAGATCTTCCGCAATCTTTTTGACATTGGGGTCATGCATTTCAAGGGGTAGTATTATTACTTCAAAAGGAGAGATGGAAATGGGGAAAACAATGCCGTTATCATCATGAGTCTGCTCTATGGCAGCTGCAATTGTTCGGCCTATGCCTATGCCATAGCAGCCCATAATAACGGGTCTTTCCCTGCCGTTATTATCTAAGAAGTTTGCCTTTAGGGCCTTGCTGTACTTAGTGCCTAATTTAAAGACATGGCCAACCTCAATGCCCTTGCTGAACTTTAAGTTACCACCACACCTTGGGCATGGGTCAGAGACATTGATAATCCTTAAATCCACATATTCATCCACAGTAAAATCCCGGCCCTCATTTACATTTAGGATGTGTTTGTCTTTTTCATTTGCACCCATCACCATATTTTTCATACCTTCAATTGCATGGTCGGCCACTATCCTGACTTTCAGGCCTATGGCGCCGGCAAAACCTATAGGGGCATTTGTAACGTCAAAAACAGTCTCTTGGTCAGCCATTGTAAGTTTCTGTGCTTGAAGTATATTTTTCAATTTGGATTCATTTAACTCATGGTCCCCTCTTATTAGAGCAGCTATTGGCCCTTTTTCTGTTTGGTATATAAGAGTCTTAACCAGCCTTTCCGGCCCTATGGATAAAAATTTAGTTACATCCTCAATTGTTTTTATACCTGGTGTGTTAACGGTTTTTAATTCTTTTTCCTCTTCATCGGATTGATTATTATCTTTCTTTGTTATTACCTCTGCCTTTTCTAAATTAGATGCATAATTGCAGCTCCGGCAGCTTACAATATCGTCCTCACCACTGCTTGATATAACCATAAATTCGTGAGAAAAGCTTCCCCCTATTGACCCTGTGTCCGCCTCAACTGCACGGAATTTCAATCCGCATCTTCTAAAAATTGATTCATATGCGTTGTACATTTTCTCATAACTGAGGTTTACCCCTTCTTCATCTATATCAAAACTGTATGCGTCTTTCATGATGAATTCTCTGGCCCTCATAACCCCGAATCGAGGTCTAATTTCATCCCTGAACTTTGTCTGGATTTGATATAAGGTAATAGGCAGTTGTTTATAGGAGTGGATTTCCCGTCTTACAAGATCAGTGATTACCTCTTCATGGGTTGGCCCAAGGCATGACTCCCTGCTGTGTCGGTCTCGGAACCTTAAAAGCTCCGGGCCATAATAATCCCATCGACCGCTCTCCACCCATAAATCGCCGGGTTGAACGCCAGGGAGTAAAAGCTCAATGGCCCCGGCCTTATTCATTTCCTCTCTTACAATGCTTTCTAATTTTTTAATGGCTATAAGGCCAAAGGGAAGATATGTGTATATCCCTGCAGATAATTTTCTGATCATACCGGCCCTTAACATTAACTGATGACTTTTAAGTTCTGCCTCGGCAGGTATTTCCTTAAGTGTGGGTATAAAAAATTGTGAGTACCGTCTCGAGATATTTTCCATGTTAATTATCCATCTTCCTTACTTCTTTAATAAGTGAGTCGGCCAAATCCGACTCAGCCACTTTTTTAATAACCTTGCCTTTTTTAAATAACGTGCCCTGCCCCTGTCCACCGGCAACACCGATGTCTGCTTCTCTTGCTTCACCAGGACCGTTTACAACGCAGCCCATAATGGCCACCTTGAGGGGGGCTGAAATATTGCTGAGGGAATTTTCAACCTCTTCAGCCAGCTTAAACAGATCAATCTGGCATCTTCCACAGGTTGGGCATGATATAATTTCTATACCCCTTTGTCTTAATCCCAATGCTTTTAAAATTTCATAAGCTACCTTGACCTCTTCAACTGAATCATGGGTAAGAGAAACCCTTATGGTATCACCTATGCCCTCTGATAATAAAACACCTATCCCTATGGAGTTTTTAACAGTCCCTGATATGAGAGTGCCGGCCTCAGTTACCCCTAAATGCAGTGGGTAGTCAACCTTTTTGCTTAAAATTCTATATGCTGATATCATTTGATTGACATTTGAGGATTTCAGTGAGATTTTGATTAAATCAAAATTCAAATCCTCCAGGATTCTAACATGGTCCATTGCGCTTTCCACCATAGCCTCCGGTGTTGGATGGCCAAATTTTTTCAAAATAGTTTTCTCAAGAGATCCGGCATTAACGCCGATTCTGATTGGAATGTCTTGATATCGGGCTGCTGAGACAATTTCCTTAATCTTTTTCTTTCCTCCAATGTTGCCTGGATTAAGGCGAAGCCCATTAACACCATTCTCCATCGCTAACAAGGCAAGTCTGTGGTCAAAATGAATATCCGCAATAATTGGGATAGAAATTTGGGCCACTATCTTTTTAAGTGCTAAAGCTGCCTCAGTATCCGGCACAGCTACGCGGATAATCTCACATCCAGCATCGCTCAATCTGTTAATTTGGCCTACAGTGGCATCCACATCTTTTGTAGGTGTAGAGGTCATAGATTGAACTGTCACAGGGGCATTGCCCCCTATCTTTACCTTTCCGATTTTAATTTGTTTGCTAAAACGTCTTTTCATATAACCTCAAATAGTATTTCTGAAATCAAAATAAACTAAAAAGGGATATTATGTCAAGGCAGGATTTATGTACATATAGAATTTCTCTTGCCCTCTCTG
>Ga0307990_1001848_pt1 | contig 17451 bp, 16 predicted proteins | sample EllFjometagen129_FD_203168 | JGI IMG/M metagenome (GOLD analysis project Ga0307990, IMG submission 203168) | Marine microbial communities from Ellis Fjord, Antarctic Ocean - #129 | ecosystem: Environmental > Aquatic > Marine > Unclassified | place: Southern Ocean | collected 2014-10-08
TAATGTGGAGCGATTCTTTATTTTGGATGGATACAATATTAGGAAATACCACAAGCACAACGCCCACTTGGAGTTTTGACTTAAGTGATTCATTATTAACTGACGATTATTATTCTATCTATTCTCAAGCAACTGACACTTTTGGGAATGTTCAGAATAGCACTTCAACAGCTGATTTTATTTTTGACAATACTGCGCCAGAACAAGTTGCTGGATTACAAATAGAAGAACTCGATACAGCATTAGATTTCAGGGTTTCTTGGGACTCTGTTGAGGATAATTTGTCGGGTGTAAATTATTATGAAATTAGTTGGGCTGGAAATACAACTTCCACCACGGATATTTTTCTTGATTTAACTGGCGAAGATGGGCGAACTTATTCTTTCAAGACGCGCGCCATAGATAAAGCAGGCAATCAAGGTCAGTGGTCAAATTCTGTTGAGCATTCTGTTGATTTGCTAACTGTTTTGTTGAGTGAGATACAAATAGCTGATAATGAATTCGTGGAATTGTATAATCCTACAAATGATGATGTTTCTTTGAGTGGTTGGTATTTTGCTTATTATTCTCAAGAGCGCGATTGGGACAACCCGCTTCATTTGAAAGAGTTTCCCTCAAATGCAATTATTAAATCAAAGGATTACTATCTTGTTGGCTTAGAGGGTTATTTGGGTTCAATAATTGATTTGTTGTTGTATGATGAATGTCAGTTTGATTTGAGCAACAAAGCCGGCTCAATAGGGCTTTATTCGTATAACCCGAGTGAAAAAACAAGCGAGTATTTGCAAGAAAATTATACTGATGTTTTTGCCTGGGGCGAACCGCAATATGTTAAAGAATTAATAGCTTTTTCTCCTATTCCAAGTCAAAATTATTCTTTTGAAAGAAAACAGGGTTGGCCGAACGGTAATAGTGAAGATACGGATAACAATTTGCAAGATTTTTTTGTGCAAGAAGCTCCAAATCCGCAATCATCACAAGGGTTGGTTAATGATATTATACTTTTTGAAGATAATTTTAGCGATAGCAATGATGATAATTGGATAAAATCAGGGGAAATATCAGCGTGGCAAGTTGTTAATCAAAAATATCAAGTTGATTTAAGTGGTATTAATCTTATTACCAAAACTTTAGCAGGAGAAAATAATTGGCGCAATTATCAGCTTGATTTTGATATTATTTTTGATAATGGCGTTGAACGTTCCGTTTTATTTGCTTATCAAAATGAAAATAATTATTATAAATTAACATTGAAAGGCGCGTGGAACAATGCTAGTCCTAAGATGCGTTTAGAAAAAATTCAGAATGGACAAAATACTTTATTGTCTGTTTTAGAATATCCATTATTATCTACCTTTAATAACGGGCAGGAATATCATTTTACAATTGGTGTCAATGATGATGTTATACAAGTTTATATGAACTATGAAAAAGATATAGAATATAGTTTAGTAGATAGTGATAGTATCCCACAAGGTAAAATTGGCTTTAGCGCTTATTCAGGAGCTAACGGTAACGAAGAGATGAAAGTTGATAATATAAAAGTTAAAACACTTTTTCAAGGAATATCATTGTCAGGACTTATTACATTGCCTTATGAAGAAAGTTTTGATGGCGCTTTACCTGATTATTGGAAAATTACGGGACCAAATAATTGTCCAACAGGAACTTGTCCGGAAAATGCTTGGCAGATTGTTGATAATAAATATCAAGTAGATTTGGATGGCTTTGGCAAGCATGCAAGAGCACTCACGGGCAGTCCTGATTGGGAGAATTATCAACTGGATGTTGATATAACCCTTAATGATGGTGTTGACCGTTATGTGATTTTGCGTTATCAATCACAGGAAAATTATTATCAGATTAATTTACGTGGTTATTGGGAGTTTGATACTGCAACACCTGTTATTTATTTAGATAAAATAGTTTCAGGTCAAGATACAGATAAAGATAGTCATTTAGCGAGTTATCTTTTTCCTGGTAAAATTTACTTTAATCAAGGACAAGAATATCACTTAACAGCTGTTGTTAACGGAAATACTATTAAAATCTATATAGATGGCGAAAAAATAATTGATTATACTGATGATACGCCAATAACTTATGGCAAGGTTGGCTTTGCTGTTTCCAGTGGTGATAGTGGCGAAGGGGATATGTTTATTGATAATTTACAAGTACGAGAAATAAGCGAGCCGTTAGATTTGCCTCCAATTTTAGAACCACAATTATCAGAAAATTTTGATGACGGAAATTCTGATGGTTGGCAAGGATCAGATTATTGGCATGTAGTTAATGGGCGATATGGCGTTTCTATTCTAAACCAAAAAGCAGTTGAGGCTGAAACTTTTATTGGCGACTATTCATGGAAAGATTACCAAATAGAATTTGATATTACTTTAATAGATGGAGTTGACCGTTATGTAATGTTTCGTCGAGCTGATGATGAAAATTATTATGGGCTTAATTTTATGGGAAATTGGCCACATGGATGGAATCCTAAGCTACGTTTATATCGCATGTCAACGCAAATGGGGAATGAAATATTAAAAGAAGTGGTGGTGTACCCTCAATATACATTTAATGAGAACGAAATTTATCATGTAATAATTAAAATTCAGGGGGAAAATATTAAAGTTTATTTATATAACAGAGAAAATCCAATAGGCGCAGACCCAATAATAGATATTCCCGATACAGGAACAAGATTAACAAGAGGCAATATAGGTTTAGGCATTTGGAACGGTGACTACGGAAATGCTATTGTTTATTGGGATAATATTAAAATAACGCCATTATAATATTATTCTCGTCGGTGCCTGGCACCGAAAAAACGGCTCTTAAATCTCGCTCCTAGCCTATCTTTTTAGTACCAAAATCTAAATTTATCCATATATTGGATAAAAAATAAAATCTATCATTTAAGCTAACAAAAACTTGGAAACTAAGTTTTCAAGTAGGTAGTAATTATAATATATGACTAGAATTATTAATAAAATTTTAAGAGAGATTAACAAAAAGAATGTTGACAGTATTGATGTTGAAAAAAAATATCTTTTATTTCACCAACACAGATTTGAGTATATTTTTAGACTGTTAAAAGATTTGTGCAATAAAGATAAATATTTTCTTGACATAGGTTCACATTATCTATGTTCTCTTTTGGGTGCGCATTATTTGGGTTATAAAAATTTGTATGGTATTGATTTGTGCGTCAGTAATTTAATTATGCAAGAACGAGCCAAAGAATTTAATATAACTATTAAAAGTTGTGATTTATCAAGAGAAAAGATTCCCCTTGAAGATTCAAAATTTGATATTGCCTTATTAGCTGAAACATTAGAACATTTCAATTTTTATCCCCAGAGAGTGGTTAATGAAGCTTTGAGAATATTAAAACCAAACGGGAAATTTATTATTACCACCCCTAATCTTTTGAGATTGAATAATAGAATTAAATGTCTTTTCGGAAAAAGTATAAACGACGATATCAAGAAAGATTACGGCCCTGGCAGTCATTATCGCGAATATTCCACCAAAGAGATTAAATATTTACTAAAAACAGCTGGCTTTGAAAATATTAAGATACGATATGTTGATTTTAATTATCCAAATAGAAGCGGTTTGGATAAAATTGTAAATAAAATAGTTGGTTTTATTTTTCCTTGCCTGCGTCCTAATATTATCGCTATAGCGATAAAGTAAAAAGTTTGCTGGCTTAGCCACCAAACTTTTAAAATCATGGTGGACCCGAGGGGTCCCACTATGGGTCTGACTATTTTTGTTTATATTATTGATAATTACAACAAAATATGTTAGTATGATTTTGTATGTTCGGGGGTCGGCTAATGGTAGGCCACTAGGTTTTGATCCTAGGAATCGGGGTTCGAATCCCTGCCCCCGAGCCATCCTTCGCTAAAGTTATGGAAGAAATATACAAAATTAGACAAGCTAATATTACTGATTTAAATATTTTGCTTGACTTGTTGAATCAATTAAGTCCTACGTCAAAAGAGGGTGATTTAATTGATTATAAAGATTTACAGAGGACTTTACGGAGCATTATCACTGATGATAATTATTGTCTTTGTGTTTCTGAATATGGTGAAAAAGTAGTTGGCACGGCACTTCTGTTAATTCAGCTAAATTTATCGCACCATGGTCGGCCATATGGTCACATTGAGAACGTTGTTACTGATAAAGCTCAACGAGGTAATGGTGTTGGCGCGAGAATGGTTGAGTATTTAGTTCAGCAAGCGCGTAAGAGAAATTGTTATAAAATTATTTTAGCTTGCGCTAAGCACAATATTCCTTTTTACAAAAAATGTGGTCTTAGTGAAACTGGAGAAGTTGAAATGAGAATTTAGTTTGGAAGCTCGGCTTCCAAACTTTTGCTTGACAGATTTGTGAGTGGAGCTTTACTCTGCTCTTTTTATTTCAAACAATGGTTTTAAGGGAAGAAATGTGTTAAAATAATATTATGTCGGAAATTATTAGCAAAAAAGAAGCAAAAAAAAGAATTATTAAATTATGTAAAGAGCTGAATTATCACAGCCATCTTTATTATGTTTTAGATAAACCAGAGATTTCTGATGCAGCTTGGGATTCCTTAAAAAAAGAATTGGAAAAGTTAGAAAAACAATATCCAAAATTTGTAAGACCAGATTCTCCAACTCAAAGAGTAGGTGGCGAGCCCTTGAAAAAATTTACAAAGGTTAGCCATATAAAGCCAATGCTTTCTATTGATGATATTTTTAGCTTCCCCGAACTAGAAGATTGGGAGGATTATATGCAAGATTATTTAAGAAAAAAAACGGGAAATCTTAAAAAATCTCCACAAAAATTTAACTATTATTGCGAGCGAAAAATAGACGGAGTAGATATTGTTTTGACTTATAAAAAAGGAATATTGGTTCAGGGCGCTACCAGAGGCAATGGTTTAATAGGGGAAGATGTAACAACAAATATTAAAACCATTGGTTCTATTCCCTTAAGATTAAAAGAGCCTTTTGATGTTGTAGTTAGGGGCGAAATTTTCATGAGTCAAAAGAATTTTGAAAAATTAAATAGAGAAAGAGTAAAAGAAAAATTACCATTATTTGCCAATCCACGCAATTTAGTGGCTGGTTCTATTCGCCAATTAGATTCTCAGGTTACAGCACAAAGACGATTGGACTGCTATATTTTTGAAATTATTAGCGATTTAAAGCAAAAAACCCATCAAGAAGTTCATCAGATATTAAAAAAATTAGGATTTAAAACTGATGAGCAAACGAGATATTGTCAGAACTTAAAAGAAGTTGGAGAATATTATAATCATCAGCTAAAGAAAAGATTAAATGCTGGTTTTGATTATGATGGAATAGTAATCTCGGTAGATGATATTGTTCAGCAAAATATTTTAGGCGCAATAGGCAAGTCTCCTCGTTGGACGCGAGCTTATAAGTTCCCAGGAGAGCAGGCTACTAGCGTAGTGGAAAATATTGTTATTCAAGTTGGCAGGACTGGCGCCTTAACTCCAGTAGCGATTTTAAAACCTACTAAGTTAGGAGGCTCCGTTGTTTCCAGAGCGACATTACATAATGAAGATGAAATTATTCGTTTGGGAATTAGAATTGGAGATACAGTAATCATTGAAAAAGCGGGGGATATAATTCCAGCTGTAGTTGAAGTTTTGAAAAATTTGAGAACAGGAAAAGAAAAAATATTTCGTATACCAAATAAATGTCCAATTTGTCAGAGCAAGGTGGTGCGTCGTTCAGGCGAAGTTGCTCATTATTGTCCAAATAAAAAATGCTTTGCCATTCGTCTAAGAACTATTGGTCATTTTGTTTCTAAAAAAGGTTTTAATATTGACGGATTAGGACCTAAGATTGTCGGTCAGCTGATGAATACTGGCTTAATTAAAGACGCAACAGACCTTTTCACCTTGAAGACGGGCGATTTAAAGCTATTGGAACGTTTTGCCGAAAAATCAGCAGACAATTTAGTTAAAGCAATTGAGCAAAGTAAGAAAATTAGTTTTTCTAATTTTATTTATGCCATGGGAATCAGGCATATTGGAGAACAAACCAGCATTGACTTGGCTAATTATTTTGTTAGTCTAGAGAAGTTAAAGAAAGTTTCCCAAGATTTTTTGATGGATATTTTTGATGTTGGCCCTAAAATGGGGGAAAGTGTTTTTGGTTGGTTCCAAGATGTGGATAATCTCGGTTTTTTAAAAAGATTAGAGAAGGCAGGGCTGAAAATAATTTATCCTAAAAGAAAATTTAATCAGCCTTTGCAAGGAAAGAAATTTGTTTTAACTGGTTCTTTGTCCAGTATGACCAGGGAAACAGCAACACAAAAGATACGTAATTTAGGGGGACAGGTCTCAGGAAACGTTAGCCCTAAAACAGATTTTTTAATTTACGGCAAAAATTCGGGAGCTAAAAAGAAAAAAGCTCAAAAATTAAAAATAAAAATATTTTCCGAATCTCAATTTTTGCAATTTTTAAAAAGTAAAATAAAATGATTGATAAAGAACAAATTCAACATATTGCTGGTTTAGCTAAAATAAAATTAACTGCTTCTGATATTAAAAAATACCAAAAACAATTGGGTAAAATTTTGGATTATGTTAGTAATTTACAAAAAGTTAAAGTGCAGGGAATAGAACCCTACCAAGATTTAATCGGGCCAAAGAATGTTTTTAGGGAAGATAATGCCTTAATTCCCGATACAGAGGTTAGTTCAAGGCTCTTAGAGGAAGCGCCAGAAAAGCACGGTCGTTTTATTAAAACTAAAAACCCTTTGCAATAATTATATGGAGTTAAATAGCTTAACAATTAAACAAGCCAACCAAGGATTAAAGAAAGGGGAATTTTCTAGTCAAGAATTAGTAAAGAGTTGCTTTAAGGCCATTGAAGACAAAGATTCAAAGATTAACGCTTTTATTACCGTTTTAGAGAGACAAAGTATAGAACAAGCTAAAGAAGTGGACGCAAAAAAAAGTTTTAAAAAAAATATTTTAGCAGGCATTCCCATAGCAATTAAAGACAATATTTTAGTAAAGAATACATTATGTACTGCTGGTTCTAAAATTTTAGAGAAATATCAAGCGACTTATGACGCGACAGTAATCAAAAAATTGAAACAAGTGGGCGCAATTTTAATTGGCAAAACTAATATGGATGAATTTGCTATGGGTTCCTCTAGCGAGACCTCGTATTTTGGTCCAGTTAAAAATCCTCATAATTTAGATTATGTTCCGGGCGGTTCTTCTGGCGGGTCAGCAGCAGCAGTTGCTGCTCAGATGTGCTTAGGGTCTTTAGGCTCTGACACAGGAGGTTCTGTTCGCCAGCCAGCCAGTTTTTGTGGAGTAGTCGGATTTAAACCAACCTATGGTTTAGTTTCGCGTTATGGGTTAATTGCTACTGCTTCTTCTTTTGACCAGATTGGACCATTAGCCCGAACAGTAGAGGGCGCGAAAATAATTTTAGATACAATTAAGGGTTATGATTCATTAGATTCTACAAGTATTAAAAAAGCGTCTTCTTCGCATCAACTTAATATTAAAAATTTGAAAGGAGTTAAAATAGGCGTTCCTAAGGAATATTTCCAAAAAGGATTAAATCCTAAAATCAAATCTATTATTAAACGAAAAATTGATGAAATGGCTAAACAAGGAGCAATCATCGAAGGGGTTAGCTTACCTCACACTGAATACGCTTTAGCTGTTTATTATATTATTATGCCTGCGGAAATTTCGACTAATTTAGCAAGATATGATGGAATAAAATATGGGCTTTCTAATTTTAAAAAATCAAAATATTTACTTGATGTTTATCTAAGTTCCCGTTCTCAAGGATTAGGGGAGGAAGTAAAACGTCGTATTATGTTGGGAGCTTATAGTTTATCAGAAGGGCATAAAGAAGATTATTATTTGCGGGCTCAAAAAGTAAGGCATTTAATCAAACAAGATTTTACTAAAGTTTTTGAATCTGGTTTGGATTGTTTGATCACCCCAACCACTCCGACGCCAGCTTTTCTTTTGGGAGACAAAATTGATAATCCTTTGGCTATGTATTTATCTGATATTGGCACGGCCTCTGTGAATTTAGCTGGTTTACCCGCCATCTCTTTGCCGGTGGGTAGGGTTCAAGATTTACCTGTGGGATTACAGATTATTGGCGATTATTTACAAGATGACAAGATTTTACAGATTGCAGAGATGATTTAATTTTTATATGTCGGTGGACCCCTCGGGTCCACCGTTATGGGTCCACCGTTATGAAGGTCCACCGTTATGAAATAATCTCATAACTGACCCGTCGGGTCAGTTATGAAAAAGGGTTGACGATTATTTTCTATTTATGCTATAATTTTTATATTATATAATTTTTTTATATTAAACTATATTATTTTATATAGATTCTTAATTAATTAATTTATTATTTTTATGGAAGACACATTAAACAAGATTAAAAAGTCAAAAAAAAGCACATGCCCAAACTGTTCTAAATTTGTTTGGATTGTATTGCTTGTTTTATTAATTGTTTCAATTTTTACCAATGGATTTGGAATTAAAAATTTGTTGATAAAACAAGGGGCTGGTCAAGAAGTTATTGACGATGCTATCACTTTTATTAATGACCAATTATTACCTCCAGGTTCTATCGCAACATTAGGCATAACAGATTCTGAGGAAAAAATTGAAGTTAGTAAATTTAAAATAACTATTGCGGACAAATCTTATGACTCTTTTGTTTCTAAAGATGGCAAATATTTATTCCCAGATGTAATTAAAATGGCTGAGGCCTTAGAGGTCGCAGAAGCGCAAGCTAATACTCCAGTTACCGCAGAAATAGTCAAAGCTGATAAACCGAATGTTGATTTGTTTGTGATGACTTATTGTGCTTTTGGCCTTCAAGCGCAAAAGACAATGTTGCCCGTTTATGATTTACTAAAAGATAAGGCTGACATTAGTGTACGGTTTTGTAATTACGCTATGCATGACAAGAAAGAATTAGACGAGAATTTAAAACAATATTGTATTCAGTTAGAAATGCCTGATAAATATGTAGATTATTTATCTTGTTTTGTTGTTGATGGTGATTCAGAAAAATGTTTATCTGACGCCAGTATTGACCAAAAGATGTTGAATACTTGTATTACAAAATTTGACGAAGAATATAAGGTGAGCGCTGATTATGAAGATAAAGATACTTGGTTGCAGGGGACATATCCTAAATTTAATGTAGAAAATACCCTGAATGAAATGTATAATATTGGTGGTTCCCCAACAATAGTTATTAACGGAAAGGTTGTTAATATTAATCCTCGCACGCCAGAGAATTATAAGGCCTTTATTTGCCAAGCGTTTAATGTTCAGCCCGAAGAATGTTTAGAAACTCTTTCTACTGAAACGCCTGTGCCTAATTTTGGAGCTGGCACATCTTCTGATAGCGAAGGCTCTTGCGATTAAGAATAAAAAAAATTATAAAAATTAATGTTTTTGATTGATTTTTTACATAGTTATAGACCCCAACCCGTTTTGATTAGGTTGGGGTTTTGGAATATTCATTGGTATGGGCTTTTAATAGCTATAGCTATTTTTTTAGGTTTAATATTGATTATAAAAATGGCTCCTAAATATAAACTTCATCTCCAGAATATTATTTTTAATGTTATTATCTTTGGTTTTATTGGCGCAAGAATTTATTATATTTTTAATGAATTTTCACATTATTGGTCTTATCCTTTAGAGATTTTCAAAGTTTGGGAAGGGGGATTGGGCATTTATGGAGGAGTAATTGGGGGATGTTTAGCTTTATTTTTTTACGCCCGTAAGCATAAACTTTCTTTTTTATTCTTAACTGATTTAATTGCTCCGATTTTAATTTTGGGACAGGCAATAGGGAGATGGGGAAATTATTTTAATCAAGAAATTTTTGGCAAACCAACTAATTTACCATGGGGCATTCCTATTGATATAGCTAATAGGCCCTTAGCATTCTTGAATTTTCAATATTTTCATCCATGTTTCCTTTATGAATCTATTTTGAATTTTTTTATTTTTATTTTTTTATTTTTATTACTGAAATTCCAAATAAAAAAAACCGTTCATTTTCCAGGAATGGTTTTTTCTTGGTATCTTATTTTATACGCTTCGGTGAGATTTTTTCTAGAATTTCTCAGAACAGACCATGAACCAATATTATTAGGACTGAGGTTTGGGCAGATATTCGCAGTATTGGCTATTATTTTTGGAATTAGTATGTTGTTGAAAATAAAAAATAAATCGGGTAATTAGGTAATTGGGATTTTGATTACCCGATTCCCTGATTACCTAAGTACCCAGACTATCCTTTTGCCAACACAAATGCCCAGATTTCTTTGGCTCCTGCTCGGCGTAATGTTTTGGCTGATTCTTGCAATGTTGCTCCAGTGGTATAAATATCGTCAATCAAAATAATATTGGGCGGACAATTATTATTTTTAACACTAAAGACACCATAAACATTTTTTTCTCTTTGCTTAGGGTTTAAGTTTGTCTGGGATTTGGTATTTTTGATTTTTTTAAGAAGCTGTGGCTGGTGTTTTAATAATAATTTTTGGGACAATTCATTAGATATTAACTCAGATTGATTAAATCCCCGTTGAGCTAATTTTAATCGCGAGAGGGGAATTGGAATTAAGACAAAATTATTTTTTCTTAAATAAGAAATATCATTTGGGAATTTTTGAACGGCTCTTGTTAAGACAATACCCAAAATCTTTTTTAGCGGTTCAATATAAGGTGAATACTTAAACGTTTTGATTGTTCTTTTAACTAGGGGGTTTTTATAATCAAGAGCAATAATTATTTTTTTTAAGTATTTGGCTTGTTGATAAATAGGCCGATCGGCTAAAAATGTTAATTTTTGAGAGCACTGAGGACATATTAAAATTCCCAGTTTTTTGCAACCAAGGCATTTTAAGGGATATATGGTATCTAATAAGAAAGATTTTAGTTTATTTATCCACATTGATTGTTGTTGAAAATGATCTTTTGTTGTATAATATACACTATAACATAAAAATATAACAAGAAGTAACATTTTTGGATGCGATAAGCAGAGACCAAATGTTTTAATATTTCAACAAAACAATATGGCAATTCTCGGTTTAGGAAAGAAAAATAATTTTTTAGGCATTGATTTGGGCACGACTAGCCTTAAGTTGGTAGAATTTACTAGCGAAAGAGGGGTTCCAAAACTTATTACTTATGGTTATGCTGAACGAGCGGTAGCTGATATTGCTAAAGATGATTCAAAAGTTATTTTAGATAAGGTGGCAGCCCTTTTGAAAAGGTTATATAAGCAGTGCGACATTCATTCTTATAGGGCAGTAACCGCTTTACCGAATTTTTCTGTTTTTAATTCTGTAATTACTCTGCCAGTGATGAAGAAAAAAGAGTTAGATGCTGCTATACGCTGGGAGGCCAAAAAATTCGTTCCATTACCCATTAAGGATGTTATTCTTGACTGGAGGATTATAGATAAAATAGAAATTAGTAAAAAAAAGAGAAATTATCGTATTCTTTTAACAGCAGCTGCTAAAAGTTTAGTGCAAAGATATGTAGAAATTTTTAAAAAAGCGGACCTTCAACTTTTATCTTTAGAAACCGAAGCATTTGCGTTAACTAGGTCTCTATTGGGCAAGAGTCAAGCCACAACTATGATTATTGACACTAGCGCTGTTACTACCGATATTATTGTTATTGAAAAAGGGATACCGGCCTTGAACAGAAGCATTGATGTTGGTGGAATTACAATTACTAGGGCCATTGCTAATGGTCTCAAAATTAGTTTTGATAGAGCAGAACAGTTTAAAAGAGATATTGGTATGTCTGGTTCTTCTAAGATTCCAGAGGTTATTGGCGGGATATTAAAGCCGGTGATCGATGAAATGAATTACTCTAAAAAATTATACCAAGATCAATCAGGCAAAAGCATAGAACAAATTATTCTTTCTGGGGGGTCAGCTTATTTGCCAAACTTGCCTGATTATTTCTCTAAAATTTTAAACATTAAAGTTATAATTGGCGATCCTTGGTCTAGGATTTCTTATCCCGAAGAATTAAAACCAGCGCTATACGAGGTCGCTCCTCGTTTTGCGGTAGCTATTGGCTTGGGGTTGAGAGGATTAAGGTAGATGTTTTTATTTAAATAATTTTATTTATGGTTAATTTATTACCAGAAGAAATGAAGAGGGGAGAACAAGAAGACAAAGGACTTGAAGTTTCAAAAGAAGAAGAGAAAAAGAAAGAAAATATCAAAATGACTACTCCAATTAAAGATAAGTCTCCCAAGAAACAAAAAAAAACATGGGGGTTTTTTCCAAAATTCTGGGGCTTTATTTTTAAAAAGAATAAAAAAGAGAGAAAAAATCAGTCTTTAAAAAAGGATGTTTTCTCAAAAAATCAAGAGAAGAAAGAGAAACCAGAAGTTAAGAAGGACGAAGACAGTAGAAGGGAAGAGAAGATTTCTAAGAATTTTGGCGTTAGTTTAATGCCTAAGCAGACAATTGTAATCTCTCGGGTTGTTCGTTCTCGTTTATTATTTTTGGTAGTATCTATTATTATTATTTCTATTCTATTTTTTGTTGCTCGTTTGTATGGTGGTTGGCATTTTGATAAATTAGAGTCTCGAGTTGAATATCTTAAAAGAGAAATAGTGCTCTTGGGAGCTCAGACGGCTCCACTTTTAGAGAATAGAGATAATATAACAGTTCTTACTAATAAAGCGGCAGAAGTAAAAAGAGCATTAGATAATCATGTTTACTGGACTAATTTTTTTACTCTTTTAGAAACATATACAGTCCCAGATGTTTATTTTGGTGATTTTAGAGCTCAGGCAGGAGAGAATGTTAAGCTCGTAGCCAATAGTCGCAGTTTGATTTCTTTGGCTCAACAGATTGTAGCTTTTAATAATGCTCCTGATTTTATTGAAAAGGTTAATGTTTCTAATATTCAAAAATCTGATGAAGGAGCAAGCGCGTTTTTTGACTTAACTTTGATTGATGGTGTATGGCAAAAATAAAGGGCTTTGTCTGAAATTTAGAGCGTTTAGCGAATAAATTTCAGCAACAAAACCTTTACCCTGTTAAATAATTTTAAATTTTTATAGAGTAACATGTTTTATTATGTTTACGTTTTGCGGTCGTTGAAAGATAATAAATTTTATGCAGGTTATACAAAAAATTTAAAATTAAGATTTAAGGAGCATCAAAAGGGGAATGTAAAATCTACGACAAACAGGAGACCATTGGAATTAATTTATTATGAAGCTTGTTTAAACGAAAAAGACGCTAGACATAGAGAAAAGTATTTTAAAACTTATCTCGGCAAAATGTTCTTAAGAAATCGCCTTAAATCTTATTTAACAGGGTACTCAAATTTGTAACGAAATTTTCTTCGTTACTTCGCAACTCGTAAATTTAGACAAATTTGGTATGGCAAAAATAAAGCAAATAAAATTAAAAACCAAATGGTATCATTTAGTATTAGTTAAATTTTCTGGATTAATAATTCTCGTTTTTTTAATCATACTTTTTTTTATCAATTATTTTTTCTTTTTTAAGCCCAAATTGGCTGAAACCCGCAATAATGGACATTTAGATGTTGATTATTATCAAAATATTTTAGACGAACAAAATATATATTTAGAAAAATTAGAAGACCTTAAAAGCAAAGCGGATAAAATAGATCAATCCGAGATGAATAAACTTGATTATGTTTTAGCTCAAGAGGCATATCTTCCATCCATATTGAATCACATTAATGTTTTAGCCGAACAATCAAACTTAGAATTAACGGGGTTGAATGTGGATTTTGGTGACGGGGTTATAAATTTGTCTTTTAGTTTTGCGGATGGGACATATCAAAAAATGAAAAAATTTATTAAGCAGATAGAAACGAATATTAGAATTATGGACATCTATGAATTAGGCTTTCAGAATATTGGCAATGTTCTTAATTTAAAGATTAAAACTTATTATTTAGATAATTATGAAGATTAAGAAAGATTATATTTTATTTTTATTTTTGTTGGTGATTATAATTTTTACCGCTTATATTTTGATAAGTAGTGGCCAGTCATCGGAGCCTAATGTTGTTGATGCCCCTCCTGCTTATCTTTCGGAGCCGATTCCTCCTTTGGACGAGTTAAGAGTTATTATAAATAATCCAAAATTTCAAGAAATGAAATACATCAAATCTTTTTTTGACCCAGTATTAGTAGAGAAAAAGGGGAGAGTGAATCCTTTTATGCCTTTTGTTTCAGATAAGGAGGAGCAATAAATAAAGTTGTTGATTGTTAGGGATTATTTTTAGAATTTAGAATTTCGGATTTAGTTCAGCCTTCGTAGCCGAAGCTACTTCGCCACGCTAAGCGGGGCTTCGGCGGAGTAGACGATTTATTTAACAAATCATTTATGCCCCAAGATAATGAGAAAATTATTCGTTTTCTGTTGAAGAGTGGGAAGGTTTCAGAAGCGCAATATAAGAAAATTTTGACAGAAAGCAAGAAGACCAATTTGTCTCCAGATGAACTTTTGCAAAATAAAAAAATTGTTTCAGGAGATGATATAGCTTTTGTTAAAGGAGAGTTGTATTCTCTGAAGGTTGCTGATATTTATGGTTTATCTATTGATAGAAAAATCCTAAACATCATTCCAAAGGATGTAGCAGAAAATTATTTTGTATTGGCTTTTGGTAAAGATAAAAATATTTTGAAAGTCGCCATGTTAAATCCTGGCGATTTTCGCGCTCGGGAAGCTGTAAATTTTGTAGCTAGACAGAAAGGCCTAAAGGTAGAATATTTCGCGGTTCCAGGGTTAGTTTTTAAAAAGGCATTAGCTCAGTACAGTAGTTTAGATGTTGAGGTGGAAGCTGCCATTGATTCAGCAGAATCAAGATTTGCGCCCGTTGGTAAAATACGCAAAGGCATATCAGAATTAGGGACAGAGGGAATTAGTAAATCAGCTCCTATAGCGAAATTAGTAGCTTCTATTCTTAGGTATGCTGTGGACAATCAGGTTTCTGACGTCCACATTGAGCCACTTGCTGATAAAAGCAGGGTTCGTTATCGTGTTGACGGAGTTTTAAGAGAAATAGCCCTTTTGCCCGGATATCTGCATTCCGCAATTATTTCTCGTATTAAGGTAATGTCTAATCTAAAGTTAGACGAAACTCGTGTTCCTCAGGGCGGAAGAATTAGAGTGATGATTTCCAAAAGGAAAATCGATTTAAGGGTTTCGGTTATGCCCTTACTTGATAACGAAAAGGCGGTAATGAGAATTTTAGACCCTACGCGTAGAATTTTTACCTTAGATGATTTAGGTTTCTGGGGTTCGGGTTTAGAAGTTATGAAAAATAATTTATCTAAGCCCCATGGTATGATTTTAATTACTGGTCCTACAGGGTCTGGAAAGACAACTACTTTGTATGCTCTATTAAAGATATTGAATCAAACCACAGTTAATATTGTTTCTTTAGAAGACCCAATTGAATATGTTTTACAAGGAGTAAATCAGTCGCAAGTTAGGGCGGACATTGGATATTCATTTGCTTCGGGTTTACGTTCCATTGTTCGTCAAGACCCAGATGTAATTATGGTTGGAGAAATTCGCGATAACGAAACAGCTGAATTAGCAGTTCATGCCGCTTTAACTGGTCATATTGTGCTTTCTACACTTCATGCCAATGATGCTTTTGGAGCTATTCCTAGGTTGATAGACATGAAGGTAGCTCCATTTTTGCTTGCTTCTTCTATTAATATAGTTATCGCCCAAAGATTAGTTCGCAGGATTTGTCCTTATTGTCGTGAGCAAATAATTTTATCTGAAAATTTAGAAAAAAACGTGGAAAATTTTTTAGCAGGCAGTAAGATAAAAGGATTTAATTTAGAAGAATATCGCGATTCTAAAACTGGTCATTTGAAATTTTATAGAGGCAAAGGTTGCTCTCGTTGCAATCAAGAGGGATATAAGGGCCGTATGGCAATATTTGAGGCATTGGCTGTTACAGATGAAATGAAAGATATTGTTGTAAGGGGATGCAAAGAAACAGAAACAGAGAAAGAGCTTGAGCGTCAACAAATGATTAAAATGGTAAGAGACGGTTACATTAAAGCGCTTAGAGGAGAAACCACCATAGAAGAGATTTTGAGGGTTTCTAGAGAATAAATTTAATATACTAAATAACCAAATAAATATGTCTAGTCAAATAGAAATTATTTTAAACCGAATATGCGCTAAAGCTGCTGAGAGGAAATCATCAGAGGTTTACATAATTCCTGCTCAAATGCCGTTTCTTAGAATTGATGGTGAAATAAAAATATTGACAGGTGAAAGTATTTCATCAACTTCTTTTATTAACGATTTGATTCCCATTTTTTTAGATAAAGAAGAGCAAGATATTTTCAAAGAAAAGAAACAGATTGATGTTGTGAAAAAAATAGGAAAAATTGGTAATTCCCAAATTAGTATTTATTTCCAAAAAGGTAATTTATCTTTGAGGATTAAGTTATTATCACAAGAAATCAAAGACCTTGATAGCTTGGGATTACCTAAGGTGATAAAATCATTTGCTCATGTTTTGCGTGGATTAGTTTTGATTACTGGTCCTCGTGATTCTGGAAGGTCAACTTTAGCTATTTCTTTATTAGATTATATAAACAAAAATCAATCTAAATTTATATCCACCATTGAACAACCAATCAAATCGGTTTTAAGGGGGGCAAAAAGTATTGTTGAGCAAAGAGAAGTGGGTAAGGACGTAAACTCTTTTTTGGATGGTTTATCTTATATTAGAAAGAGGAACGCAGATGTTGTAATGGTTTCTCAAATTAATAATGCCAATATGTTCAACGAGATTTTTGCTATTGCTGAAGCAGGTAGTTTAATTTTTGCCGTTATGGATACCAGCTCTTCATTAAAGACCATTAAGAGAATTCTCCATTTTTTCCCAGCATCTCAAGAGGAGAATATTAGGTATTTTTTGAGTGAAAATTTAGCGGGGATTGTTTCTTCCCGTTTGGTCCCTAGAATCGGTGGAGGAAGAGTAAGGGCTTTAGAAGTTTTATCTGTAACGCCAGCAGTTAAAAATATTATTTCTAACGGAAAATTTCATCAGTTAACTAGCGTTTTACAAACTAGCGAAGGGGATACAGCAGTTTCTATGGATCAATATTTGGCAGATTTAGTTTCTTCAGGAGAAGTGACCGTTGAAGAAGCTGTTAAATGTTGTGTTGACGAAGAGTTGTTTAGAGCGTTGTTGAGAAGATAAATGAATAGAAAATTTCTAATTTCTAATTTCTAATTTCTAAAATTTTTAGCATTAGACATTTGGGCATTAGAGATTTTGTTAGGAATTTGTCATTTGTTATTTTTTTTATTCTTTATATCTTATTTTTTAATTCAAACAAATTT
>Ga0307990_1001849_pt1 | contig 17442 bp, 15 predicted proteins | sample EllFjometagen129_FD_203168 | JGI IMG/M metagenome (GOLD analysis project Ga0307990, IMG submission 203168) | Marine microbial communities from Ellis Fjord, Antarctic Ocean - #129 | ecosystem: Environmental > Aquatic > Marine > Unclassified | place: Southern Ocean | collected 2014-10-08
GGAAAAATTCACCGTTTCCAGCTTCGTCAGGTAGTCGACCACCATATCCCGGAGTTTGTTATTGTGATCCATCTGGCTCTTCGTTTTCACGGGAGAAAGGACATTCGAAAACCATCCCTTTTTCACAAGGACACCGGAAATGATCTGATCGGCTACGCTTCTTGCCTCCTCATAGGCGCCCACATTAACAGGCAGCACCCCTATCGTTTTGGGCTTGAAGTCTTTCGCATCGGGCGCAACCTGGGAATAGCGCAGTCCTCCGCAAGCCAAAAGCATGGCAGCCATCACAACCAGAAAGGACACTTTTACAAAAGTTTTGATCACTTGCATACTCCCCCCTATGTATTCTTCTACACAATATGCCTTTCGACAATAAACCAGATGAGTGCACTAACACCTGCAATGATATTGTTTGTTCCCAATAGACCCTCCAGCACGATATTCGAAAATCGTGTTTTTCTATCATAAAATCTGAAACAAATCCATATATAAAATATGGATACCAAGATCACCAGGCTCAACGATGGGGCATATCCGGCGGGTACGGCAGCAATCAGCACGACCCCCGTAAGTATGGATATCCCTTGTAAAAGTTTCAGTGTATGTTCTTCTCCGATGACAACGGGAATGGTTTCACGTCCCACCAGCCGGTCACTCTGTATATCTATCATATCGGAAAGCGCGGATTTCACAAAGACGATGTTGAAGATAAATAAAAATGCCACGATCGTACCCGTCGTTATTTCAAGACCGATTGCGAATTGAGGTATGAGAACCGTCACAAGACCCCACGCCGTTGCAGTAAAGACATTTTTTGATCCCGGAATGTCTACCAGCCTCTTCAGTCCCCATCGAGGTGGGAATATCGTGATATTATAGAGGATGCCGAGGAACGACATGAGCAACAGCAACAGGAAGGGGACGGTACCTTTTACTAATGCAAGTGCCAGTGCCATTATCAGTGCCAAGACGGCAATAGCCATATACACGCCCTTGTGCCGTATATAGGTCGCTTCCCGGAAACTTCCCCGTATCCTTCCGAAGTTTCCGTCCTGGAGTCTGTTAATGGTGTGCATTGCGTAGACATAGGTAGCGGCGATCATGATGTTGATAATACTAAGTCCGATTCCCTGAAGCAGCATGCCGACGAGGGACAGGCACCCGGCGCCGATGGCGGAATAGATGTCTGTTCTTACGCCGAATATCCAGAGTTTATAAAGACCTCTCAGTCTTCTGGCCTTTTTCCCGTCCTTGTAATGCAGGAGATAGTCGACAACCCCATCGATTATCCAGTTCGGCGTCGATGCGCCTGCAGATACGCCCACCTTGTCATGCCGGCTGAGATCAATACTGGTTAGTTCGTCCACCGTTTCGATATGATAGGTGGGGGTCTCCTGTTTTCGAGATATCTCTGCCAGTCGTTGTGTGTTTGCACTGTTTTTACCCCCCACAATGACCATGCCATCCATCTCTGCCGCCAGTTCTCTGATCTCGGTCTGTCTCTTTCCCGTGGAATGACATATTGTATTGAAGACCTCAACAATGGGATATTTCCCCCTGATCGCACTCGCGATGTCCTGATACTCTTCCTGATTCTGCGTCGTCTGTGCGACGACGCACACCTTTTCATAGAGGGGAAGCCTATCAACGGTCTCTTTGTTTCTAACGACTGTACCGTGATCCCCTGCATACCCCATAAGCCCCCTAACTTCCGGATGTTCCCAGTCCCCCACAATGACAATATTGTAACCCGACGATACGTGCTTCCTGATAATAGACTGCACCCTGGCAACACGGGGGCAGGTGGCGTCACATATCTTTATGTTTTTCCTTTCCAGCGCTTCTTTTTCTGAAGGGGATATCCCATGGGCCCTGATTACGACAATCCCCTCGTTAATTTCATCGACTGTATCGAGAGGCTGCACACCCCTCTTTTTCAGGAGCTCCACTGTCTGCGGATTGTGTATGATCGGTCCGTAGGTATAAACCTTCTCCTTCCCCCTGTGCAATGCAACGTCGAGGACCATATCAACGGCCCTCCTCACACCCATGCAGAAACCTGCCGTTTTTGCCAGTTTGACTTCCATAAAACAATTATCCCAAATCTATTTTCAAAATCTTATAGTTGACAGACCGGTAAAAAGTCATTTTCGAACGGATTTGAGCATTTCGGGAAATAGATGATTACGGTGGTTGGCGGTAAGAAAATCTAACTGTTTGAGTGCGTTAGCACGAGTTTTAGATTTTTAGCCAAGCATCGAAATCATCCCGATAATGGTCTCCCAGCGAGAAAATCTGACTATTTACGGGTCAATCTTTTTTGCATATAAAAAAAATTCCCTGTTACCGGCAGGACCCGTGATGGGCGATTCACAGGTTCCCTCAACCCTGAGATTGACTGTACCGGCAAATAAAGCAATATCATCGCATACCTTCCGATGCACAGTCTCGTCTCTTACAACCCCCTTCTTGCCGATCTTGTCTCTTCCCGCCTCGAACTGTGGTTTTATCAATGCCAGAACGAGGGCGCCACGCCTGATGATATCGGCAACAATGGGGAGAACCAGCTTGAGTGAAATAAAAGAGACATCAATGGTGGCAATATCTATTGTTTCAGTAATGACCTCTCCTGAAAAGTATCGTATGTTTGTCCGCTCGAAAAGGGTAACCCGGGGATCGGACCGGAGCTTCCATGCAAGCTGGCCATAGCCCACATCAACTGCATATACATGACCTGCACCTTCCTGGAGAAGACAATCAGTAAATCCTCCCGTCGAGGCCCCCACATCAAGGGCAACCATATCCCTGACAGAGATATCGAACTCCGCGATTACGCCCTTGAGTTTTATCCCCCCCCTGCTGGCATAGGGGTTATCATCACCCTTTATTCTAATCTGTGAACCGCGGCGAACCAGCGTTCCCACCTTGCTTATGCTCTCCTCTTCGACGAGGACTGCCCCCGATAGTATAAATGCCTTTGCCCTTTCACGGGACAGGGCCATGCCTCGCTCAACGAGCAGCCTATCCAACCTGACCCTGGGGTTTTTATCTTTCATTGGAATTCCTTGAGAAGTACACCGAATTAGAGACCTATAACTTTTCGAACAGCACGGGCAATGCCTTCTTCATCGAGTCCATGCTCTTTTCGGAGCTCCGCCTGTGTCGCATGCGCCACAAACTCGTTTCCGATACCCAGCCTTGTGACGGTTACACCGGAAATTCCCCGTTCTGCCAACAATTCCAGGACTGCGCTTCCGAAACCCCCCATGAGGGCGTTCTCTTCAACTATGACCATCTTCTTGACCGTTTTAACGATATCACATAAAAGTTCGGAATCCAGTGGCTTTACGAAGCGGCTGTTGATTACCGTCGCCTCTATCCCCTCCTGTGCCAATCTTCCCGCTGCTTCCAGAGAGGGATAGACGGTGGAGCCGATTGCCACTATTACAATATCCTTCCCCTCGCGGAGAACCTCCCCCCTTCCTATTTCGAGGGTTCTGGCCCTATCTTCGATGGGTACACCCACGCCCTTACCGCGTGGATATCGTATCGAAACGGGAGAACCACAATCAACAGCGGTTTTCAGCATATGCTGGAGCTCATTCTCATCCTTTGGGGCCATCATGATTATATTGGGAATGGCCCTCAGGAAGGAATAATCGAAAAGTCCATGATGGGTGGGTCCGTCATCCCCCACTATCCCGCCGCGATCGAGAGCAAAAATAACGGGAAGATTCTGCAGACACACATCCTGCACTACCTGATCATAGGCCCGCTGCAGGAAGGTAGAATAGATGGCAACGACGGGGATGAAGCCTTCCGTCGCAAGCCCGGCGGCGAAGGTAACGCCGTGCTGTTCTGCTATGCCCACATCGAAGCACCGTTCGGGAAACTCCGCGGCAAACTGATCGAGGCCTGTTCCCGTGCACATCGAGGCCGTTATGGCGACTATCCTTTGGTCTTCCCGTGCAAGATCGACAATGGCCCTTCCGAATATCTCGGTATAGGCCTTGGGACCATTACTCTGAGCAACTGATCTCCCCGTTTCAATATCGAAGGGACCGATGCCGTGAAATCGTGACGGTTCCGCCTCGGCAAACTTGTATCCCTTCCCTTTCTTTGTGATGACATGAACAAGGACCGGCCGTTTGAGATCCTTGACATTTTTAAAGTTTTTGATCAGGTGATTCAGCTTGTGCCCCTCGATAGGACCGACATACTGGAACCCCAGCTCTTCGAACAATGCCCCCGGTGTAAAAAATGCCTTCAGCGACTCCTCGGCATGACGTGTAAACTTCACCATATGTTCACCGACGCCGGGAATGGTCTTGAAGAAGCTTAATATTCTCGCCCTCAGTTTTGTTACCTGCTGTCCCGTCATGATCCGGTTCAGATACGATGACATGGCGCCCACATTGGCTGAAATGGACATCTCATTGTCGTTCAACACGATGATCAGATCCTTTTCCTGGTCGCCCGACCAGTTAAGCCCCTCGTAGGCCATGCCGGCCGTCATGGAACCATCGCCTATAACGGCAATGACCTTATACTTTTCCTTTTTCAGGCATCTCGCACCGGCAATCCCTGATGCAGCCGATATTGATGTGCTGCTGTGTCCCACGCCAAAGACATCGTATATACTCTCTGCCCGGCGAGGGAAACCACTGATGCCTCCCTTTTTTCTGAGGGTGTGAAAACTGTCTCGTCTGCCCGTTATTATCTTGTGGGCATAGGCCTGGTGCCCCACATCCCAGACAAGTTTATCCTCGGGTGTATTAAAGACATAGTGGAGAGCCAGTGTCAGTTCTACCGTTCCCAGTGATGATGCAAGATGGCCTCCGTTTTTTGCCACTGTCTCTATCATCTTTTGCCTGATCTCCCCGGCAAGGATTGTCAGTTCTTCAACCTGAAGTTTTCTCAAATCCTCAGGAGTATTTATATGTTCTAATATGGTAGTATTTTTTTCTTCCATTACGATCCATTCCCAATCCCTGTAAAAAAGGGCCCTTTATGATCTCCTTTCAATGATGAATTGCGCGATCATCCGGAGAGGATCGGCCCTATCATCAAAACGAGCAATCTGTGACAGCGCCTCGTCTATCGATTCCCGTGCCTTCTTTCTGGAGCCATCAAGACCGAGAAGAGCGGGGAATGTGACCTTGCCGTGCGCCTCATCGCTTCCAGTATCCTTCCCCAGGGTCTCTCTATCTCCTTCTATGTCTAAGATATCATCGGCAATCTGAAAAGCAAGCCCTATGCCCTTCCCATAGGCCGAAAGGGCCGCCAGATCGGTCTTGGATGCCCCCGACAGTATGGCACCCGCCCGTATCGAAACGGTAAGCAGCGCCTCTGTCTTGTGACTGTGGATATAGTGAAGGGTTTCCATATCCGCTTCTTTACCTTCCGAGTCCAGGTCGACTACCTGACCGCCTACCATCCCATCGAAACCGGAGGCGACGGATATCTCACTGATTGTTGCAAGGAGGGCCTCTGCCGATTCTGTGCCTCGATTCTCCCTGCACGACATCAGGTGAAATGCCTCGGTCAGGAGTGCGTCTCCCGCGAGAACTGCAATTCCCTCTCCAAAGACCTTGTGATTGGTGGGCATTCCCCTTCTGAAGTCATCATCGTCCATTAATGGAAGGTCATCGTGAATCAGAGAATATGTGTGGATCATCTCAATGGCACATGCCACAGGGAGTACGGATTGCATATTTCCCCCCAAGACATCTGCCGCCGCCATACACAAAATAGGGCGCAATCGTTTCCCACCGGCAAAGACACTGTATCTCATAGACCGAAAAATCAGGGGGGGGAACCTGTCTTCCCCCGGGAGAAATCGGTCCAGCGCCTGGTCAACAATCCCTTTTCTCTCAGTAAGATATGCCTTCAGTGATATCACTTTGTTATCCATTCATTCGCCCTCATTTGTGAAGGATGTGACCTCCAACTCACCATTGTTCTTCATGAGCATTTCTACCTTTCTCTCGGCATCATCCAGCTTCTTGGCACAGAAACGGGAGAGATTAATGCCCTTTTCAAAGGCCTTCAGTGAATCGTCGAGGGTCATATCTCCCTCTTCCATCTTTTTTACAATCTCTTCAAGCCCTTCAAGGGCCTTTTCAAATGTCTTTTCTGCCATTGCCTCACTCCTTGGAAATCTTAGTGACCTGTGCAGTGAAACTGCCCGATAAAACCCTGACACTGACCTGGCATCCCTCCGTCAGAGATTCTGCCTCTCTCACAACAGTATTGTCCGGCAGCCGTCTCACAATTCCATAGCCCCTTTCAAGGACAGAAAGAGGACTTAGGCTGTTCAGTATCGCAATATCCTGTTGTAACATATTTTTCAGATCACCCAGAAAAAAGCCTATTCGCGCTGTCATTGTTTCTTTCAGTGTCTCAATGCGAAATGTATATTCCCCTACCCTGGCCGCGGGGTTCATGTATAACAGAAGCTTATTAGTGTAAAGAAGGCTGTTTTTGCGGTTCTCCAATCTGCGCCTGACACCATCTTTAAGGGCAAGAGCGGTGTCATCAAGATGTAAACGGAAATCGGCAATCCGCCTCCTCGGGTCTTTCAATCTCGTCGTCAGCGAAGCCACCCCTTCCGATAGCAGGCGGACTATCTTCCGCTGATTATTGAGCAACCTGAAATCGAGGTTCTCCATCCTTTCAAGCAGTTCTCGCCTGTTGGGCACAACCAGTTCGGCGGCTGCCGACGGTGTCGGCGCCCGCAGGTCCGCCACAAAATCGGCAATGGTGAAATCGATTTCATGACCGACGGCCGATATGATGGGAATTTTAGACCCGTGTATGGCCCGTGCCACCCGCTCATCATTGAAGGGGAAGAGGTCTTCCAGAGATCCACCCCCTCTGGTTACAATGATCACATCAATCGCGGGAATGGTATTCAAGGTCCCTATGGCCTCACATATTTCAGGCGGCGCCTCGATTCCCTGCACCCTCACCGGCGCGATAAGGATATCGATAGAGGGAAATCTCCTCTCCGTAATATTCAGGATATCCCTGATTGCCGCCCCCGTCGATGAGGTGACGATACCGATTTTCCGGGGAAGAAAGGGAATTCTCTTTTTTAGAGAAGGATCGAACAATCCTTCCTCATCGAGCTTCTTTTTGAGCTGTTCGAAGGCCATCTGGAGGGCGCCGTATCCTCGCGGCTCGGCGGCATCAATGATCAACTGATACTCTCCCCTCACCTGATAGACATTGACCTGTGCCCGGCAGACGATCTCCATACCGTCCTCCAGATCGAAACTAATCTTATCCATTGCCTGCCGGAATATGACGGCCCTGATCCGACTGTCCCGGTCTTTGAGGGTAAAATAGACATGCCCCGAACCGGGACGCCGGAGGTTTGAAATCTCGCCGGCAACCCAGAGGATGCCGAAACTGGTTTCTAAGAGTATCTTGATGTTTGCCGTTAACTCGGTAACGGTGAGAATTTCTTTCATGTTTTTATTATGTGGGGTTTTTCCAGTGTATCCCATCAGAACATCAAAAATAATAATGTCTTTTCGTACTTAGCAGAGGCATGCCTTAGTTGCAACCCTTTTATTGAGAAATGACCCTGCGTTACATGCAGTAGACGTCGCATCATGATTGGTTCCTTGCAATGTCTTGCCGATAACAACCGATAAAGGCACACACCTGTTCCATGACATCACCGCTGCGCTTCACACTCGTTGAGAGACTCTGCGATCAATGTAAATTTTTGTCTTGAAAAATCGGGTGACCTCTCGGTAAATATTTGCTATTATTGAACAATCTAAAGAAAGAAGAGGGAGCGACTATGGATATGAAGATTTTTGACACAATGAAGGCATCAGATCTGAGGAAATATCTGAAATTTCTCCTTCGGCATTACCGCGTCATGGATGCATTCTGGTTTATCTATGTGGCCGAACGCTTCGACCAGGAGACGGCCGAGGAGATCAATGAGAAGGTCTGGGGGCGGGTGGCCGGCATGGCCGCAAAGGATCTAAAACAACATTTCAAAATCGATGAGACGGGTCTCGATGGATTCGTCAAGACCCAGAGACTCTTTCCCTGGTGTATCCTCGTGGGGTATCAGATCGAGGAGTCGGACGACGAGGTCACTATCTCCGTCCCCTCCTGCCCGACACAGGAGGCCAGACTCAAGCGCGGGCCGGGTGAATATGTATGCAAGGATATGCACCGTTCCGAATTTACAAACTTTGCCACAGCCATAGACGAGCGCATCCGCGTTGAATACCTCTTTGCGCCCCCCGATCCCCATCCCGCGGATATGTTCTGTCAGTGGCTATTTTCCGTTGGAGAGAAATCCGATGGTTCATAACAGAGTGCCCGTATTATCCCAGCGCCACATCGAGGGTCATCATGACGGCAAAACCTAACATGGCGCCTACCGTCGCTATATCGGTATTCTTTTCAAGCTGTGATTCCGGGATAAGTTCTTCAACAACGACAAAGATCATGGCACCCGCCGCAAAAGAGAGGGCATAGGGTAATATGGGCTTCATTAGTATGACTGCGGCTGCACCAATGACACCGGCAATCGGCTCGACAGCCCCCGATAACTGCCCGTACCAGAAACTTTTCAGGCGACTCAGCCCCTCTCTGCGGAGGGGAACTGAAACGGCTGTGCCTTCGGGAATATTCTGAATGCCTATGCCCAGAGCCAGGACAAGGGCACCGGCAAGCGTTGCCGAAGGCAGGTCGGCAGCGGCAGCGCCGAAGGCAACACCCACGGCCAATCCTTCCGGGATATTGTGAATCGTTATGGCAAGGACAAGGAGAACGCTCCTTTGCCAGCTCGTTTTAATCCCTTCCGCCTCTTCTTCGGGAAAACCCAGATGAAGGTGGGGAATGATTTTATCAATGATCCAGAGAAATAGTCCTCCCATCAAAAAACCGACGGTGGCAGGGACCCATGCCGGAAGGGAAGACTCTTCCGCCATTTCAATGGCAGGTGCAAGAAGGGACCAGAAACTGGCGGCTATCATGATCCCCGCCGCAAATCCCAGCATACCATCCAGGATCTTTCTTTCGATTGTTCTGAAGAAAAATACCACCCCTGCCCCGGCAACCGTCAGCAACCAGGTAAAGAGCGTTGCCACTAATGCCTGCATAACAGCATTAAGCCCTGCAAACCATTCCATCGCCATTGTCTGTGTCCCCCCTCCTTTATTGAAGCACCCCTCACGGTGCAGGAAATCTCCGACTGTCTTTATTCGCTCGCTAACCTCGCTGCAGGCAGCGGGGGATGAGATCGCTCTTCAGTTCAAAAAAGCATATAATACTAAAGTATTATAGATGAATGGGCAACAACTGTCAAAGCAGAAAAGGTATTGCGATACATTGAATGTTAAGAAAACGGGCCACAGTTTCACTATAGACGTTGTCCGGGAACGCCTATGCCTTTTATCTGAAGAAGGGCAACCGATTTCGAATTGACATAGAGTGGTATTTTACTATACTTTGGCGAGGAAACTTGTTCCTTGCCGTATATGAGGATTACGTTAGCTCATCCGGTCCGGGAGGAGATTATGGGGAAAAAGGGAACTCTTTGCTTTGTATTTTTTGGGGTCTGTGACTCTATCTACGGTCTTATATACGGTGATAAAATCAGCGTATTTGCAGGCATAATAGTGGCGATCGGCGCTGTCTGGTTATATTATAGCAAGAACAAGGGGTAAACCATTGCAAAACAAGGCAAAGAATTCTTCGCGTCGATACGACAGGGGAAGCCTGTCGGTTCACTGCAATGAGATTGAATTGAAAAGGGTCTTGATGTGAGAAGTTGTAACGCGGGGAAAGTTTTGGATAATCTCTGGTATCTGGGTCGCAAGGAATCGGGGGTCTATCTCCTTGAAGGATCGGACAGTTCCATGATAATCAGCGGGGGAATAAGCAATATCGTGCCCGATATCCTCCGCCAATTCGAGGAATTCGGTATCGATGAGAGACCTATCGATAAACTGCTGATCCTCCATGCCCACTTCGATCATATTGGTATTGTCCCCTTTTTCAAGAGGAGGTATCCCAATCTCCAGATATATGCCTCTCAACGCGCCTGGGAAATTCTTCATATGGAGAAGGCAATTGACACCATCAATGCCTTCAGCAAAGTAACAGCTGAAAAGATGGGTGATGGCGACGTCATCGCATCCTACGATCTCGACTGGCGAAATGACATGGAGGGTATAACCGTTGGAGAGGGAGACAGTATAGATCTGGGCAATCTGCCCCTTTCCATCATGGAAACGCCGGGTCATTCGTCCTGCTCTATTTCTGCTTATGCTCCGAAGATCAAGGCACTCTTCCCATCCGACAGCGGCGGCATTCCTTATAAGGACAGAATTATAACATCGGGGAATTCCAATTATACGATGTTCCAGCAGAGTCTCGAGAAACTGAAGCCTCTGGAGGTGGAGTGTTTCTGCGCAGATCATTACGGATACGTGACGGGGGAGGAGGCTCGCCGTTTCGTCGGGCAGGCCGGCGTCGAGGCCAAAAAATTCCGAAAACTGATGGAATCAGTATACAGGCGAACGGGTGATATCGATACGGCGGCAAAAAGGATGGTGTCAGCCGTTATTGCATCAGATCCTGATTATTTTCTTGCCCCCGAAATCTTGGAGAGCATCTACCGGCAGATGTTGAAGCACATTGCAACGGTGATGGAAGAGGGGGCAACAGCCAAAGGCTGAATGTTAAGCAAGGGACTCCGGAAACCGTTGCGATGGAAAGATTCCGGATCGTCCCTCTTGGGGGTATGTAAAGTATGGAAAAGGATGTATACCCGCTGCAGCAATTCGGGCATCTGGTAGTGAGGGTCGGTCAAAAATCACTGGTGCCGAGGACACGCCACTGGGTGGGAAACGATGAGGTTTACCCCTATTATCACGAGGCCGTTCCCCGCACGGAAGACCCCCTCTATTTGAATCTCTCGTGGAAGAGGAGCGGTGATGCACCCGCCGAACATGTGGGCCTCTATAGAATGAGCATGAAGGCCCTGCTGTCGAGAGAATTTATTCGGGCCGAAGGTACAGACAAAGTGCGGCTCCGGATATGTCACCTGGAAGACGACCTGCTCTACATCCAGGCAAAGTCCGGTGAACCTGCTCTGACTATCGGTTCCATTCCTGAATCATGATTGACGATCCCCTAAACGACATCAAGGGGATAATTTCTAACTCCCTCAGGGGAACCACTATCCCGCTCATATTAGAGAAAGGACGCAACCCATGAAAAAGACCGATCTCATCTGCACGCACTGCGAAAAGATTTTCCCCATATCCGACATCTATCCCCGCTGCGACAACTGCAACGAACCCCTTGAAGTCAAAAAGGTTACAAAGGGCACCATAAAAAAGGGAAATCCTCTCAATCAGACAATACTGGAACGGTACGAAGACTTCTTCCCCTTCAAGGGGATAGAGAAAGGTATATGCCTCAATGAAGGTTTTACTCCCCTCGTGGCATCTGCCTCTCTCGCTGCAGAACTGGGTGTCAGAACAATTTACCTCAAGAATGAGACTGAAAACCCCACCTGGTCCTTCAAGGACAGAGGCACATTAACGGGCATTCAGCATGCAGTCAGGCTGGGATATAAGAAAATCGGAACAGTGTCATCGGGAAACATGGCGGCATCCATGGCCGCCTATGGAGCAAAGGCAGGATTGAAGACCTTTATCCTGGTAAGCGCGGACCTTCCCCCGGAGAAACTCAATCCTATCGCCATATATGACCCTGCCCTGATACGGGTGCAGGGAGATTACGGAAATCTCTACTATGAAAGCCTCACCATAGGAAAGAAAGAGGGTATCTACTTTATCAATTCAGATGTACCCTTCAGGGTAGAGGGATCAAAGACCATCGCCTTTGAACTCTGCGAACAGTTGAATTTCGCCGTTCCCGATTATATGGTAGTACCTACCAGTTCTGGAGGAAACCTGCGGGGGATTATCAAAGGATTCGAAGAATTTAAACTGTGCGGACTGATAGATCGCATGCCGCGCATCGTCTGCGCCCAAGCGAGTGGATGTGCCGCCATATACACTGCCCAAAAAAAGAATCATGAAAGGATATCACGTGTAGAGAATCCAGATACGATCGCTCATGCCATTGAGAATCCCCTGCCACCCAGCGGAAACGAGATTCTTCGAAAACTGCGGGCGAACGACTGGATATCCGTCGCCGTCACCGATAAAGAGATCATCCATGCGCAGAGACGCCTTGCCGGTGAGGGCATCTTCGGACAACCCGCTTCAGCAGTTCCCCTGGCGGCAGTGAGACAACTGACGGGACAGGGCGTTATAGGCAGCGATGCTTCCGTTGTCCTGCTCATATCCGGTAGCGGGTTAAAGTACACTGCCGCCTTCGAAAGACACGATTTACAAATCTCCGATTGCAGGATAGAGGACCTGGGTGAGTTTATGAAATAGGTTTGTTAACAGTTTACAGTTACCGGTTCACGGGTTAAAAAAACAAGATGAAGGTCCTAACTGGTTCGATCTGGAAATTTGAACCAGCGGCAAGCAGAAAGCTAATGAAAAAGTGTTGAAAAAAACTGTCAACTGGAAACTGTGAACTGTTTTTTATATCTGCCCCCTGAGCCGTGCCCACAGAATACCCAGGTATTCATGGACGGCCCGTTCCGATTTCTGCAACGAAACGGCACTGGGGAAAAATTGACCCGGACTCAATTGCCTCTTTTGTTTCAATACATGTCCCGCGGGGGCGGGAATGGGGTCCATCCCCACTTTCCTGAAGAGGGCCATGGCACGTGGCATGTGTGAGGCCGACGTTACCAGAACGAATCGATTCTCGCCCACAATCTTTTTTATGAGAAGGGCCTGATCCTTGGTATCCTTTGAGTCGGACTCCATGATTATGTCGTCACCCTTCATACCCAGGACCTGCGCCGCTGCGGCCAAGGTCTTTGCTTCGGGCAGGGGATCAAACACCCTTCCTCCCGAAACTATCATCTTACTCCCCGGATTTTTCCTGTATACCCGAATCCCCTCTACGAGACGAATAAGGGATGGACTGCTCAACTGGCTCGTCACCGGGAGGGTTGGATCGGTCACATGCCCCCCACCCAGAACGACTACATAGGCGACAGGATCGGATTCTATCTGGGACAGAGCGGGTGAATATGCGCTGTATTGCTGTTCAAGGGGATCGATTATTTTACTCGATATCTGACCGAAGCTCAAAAGGGCAAAGATCAACACCCCTACCGCTACCAGAATCTTTCCCGTCCTCCTCCGCCGTGTAAAAAAGAGAAGAAATAATCCGGCCAGAGAGAAAAGAATACTCAAAGGAACGGGAAATAAAAAGGGCGCTACTATCTTTTTTAATAAAAACATAATCCTCTTCTTTTGTACTCTTTATTCAAATCTGATGGTTCAGCAAAAAGTCAGATTTTCTCGCTGGAAGACCATTTCGGGGACGATTTCGATGCTTGGCTAAAAATCTAAAACTCGTGCTAAAGCACTCAAACAATTAGATTTTCTTAACGCCAATCACCACAATCATCTGTTTCCCGAAATGCTCAAATCCGCTCGAAAATGACTTTTTACCGGTCTGTCACATCTGTCATTATCAGATTTTTAGGTCATGAGAAAGTCCTGACTGCCCTATTCGGCATCGAATCTTTCATCAGGCATAGCCGTCATTCCGAGGGGAGAGGCGCAGCCTCTCTTTTAATTCGCATCTTCTGTATAATGTAAACCCCTATTAAAAGCAGGGCACCCACAATGTCACTGCTCGGTTCCGGGTAAATCAATAAAATGGCCGACAGACCAGTCAATATACGTTCCATGACGAGGGACCGCGCTACGAAATATCCGATGACTGTGGCACCAAGGGCTATGACGCCCATGAAGAGGGTTATGACGACCCTGCCGAAGAGTATAAAGTCGAATGGCACAGAGGGATCGAGCAGCGCGGGAAGCCAGAGGAGTATGGGCGCCGATACGAGGACAAAGGGCACGATAAAGCCAGCCGAGGCGAGGCCAAATGCGGTGATTCCTGTCCGAAAGGGATCCGCTCCCGATATGCCCGATGCCGCATAGGCGGCCAGCGCGACGGGTGGCGTCACGTCGGCAAGGACGGCGTAGAAGAGAACAAACATGTGAGAAACGAGGGGGTGGATGCCCCACTGAAGAAGCGCCGGCGCCGCGATCATCGACGCGATGATGTATTGCGCCGTCGTGGGAATACCCATGCCAAGGATAAAACAGGCTATGGCAGTAAAGAAAAGGGTGAAGAAGAGCGACGTTCCGCCAATCGTGAGCAGGTTGAAGACGTCAAAGGTCATAAAGACAGTGGCTACTCCCTTTGCCAGTTCTATGATTGCCGCGGCAAACTTGAGCCCCAGACCTGTCAGGGTTGTTGCGCCGACAATAAATCCGATGCAGGCACAGGCCGCTCCGATGGCAAGGGCATTTTTCGTCCCGAGCTCCAGAGTTTCCATAATATCGGGAATTCTCATCCTGCTTTCCTTATAAAAGACCCCGATTCCTATGACAACCGCCAGGGTCCAGAATGCCGAGAGGAAATAATCGACATTAAGAATATGCAGGAGTACAAGAAGGATGCCCGAGCTGAGGCAGATACACCAGTTTCTGATATCGGTTTTCTTTAGTGAATAGGCAAATCCAAGGACGAAGAAGGCTATCCAGATAATCGTTCCCACGGTAAAGGGACTGAATGGGTTATACCGAAAAAGGATAGCGGGCGCCGCAAGGATAATCGTTATGAGGAAGGGCGTGGTCCTGTCGTGAACCTGACCGATGGCAACGGAAAAGAAGATTCCCCAGAAGGCTGCCAGGAAGGGGCTGCTTCCCGAAACGAGGAGCCAGACAATAATAATCAGAGGGGCGACAAGGGGCCACTTTTCCTTCAGTATTTTCATCGTCTTTGGCAGCTTGTCCCGGGGAATTCCCACGAGGCCGCTCTTCTTTGCCTCGAAGTGAACCATCGTCGCAATGGCAAAAAAGTGGAGAATCGCCGGAATAACTGCGGCGGCGGCAATCTTGATATAGGGAATACCTAGAAACTCCGACATGATGAAGGCGGCAGCACCCATGATGGGGGGCATCAATTGCCCGCCCGTGGAAGATGCAGCTTCCACCGCCCCGGCAAACTGTGGACGGTAACCGACTTTCCGCATGAGGGGAATGGTGAAGGCCCCCGTTGTAACCGTATTGGCGATGGAACTCCCGCTTATGGAACCCATGAAACCACTGCTGATGACGGAAACCTTGGCCGGCCCTCCGGCGGACCATCCGGCCAGGGCCATGGCAAGATCCATAAAGAGCTGTCCCAGACCCGTCTTAGATATAAAAATGCCGAATAGGACGAAATGAAAGACGAAGGTGGCAACAACGCCGAGGGGTATGCCGTAAATGCCCTCCGTTCCCAGGAACATATGCTCAATGATCCGTTCTATGGAATAGCCCCTGTGGGCGAAGAAGCTGAGCCCCGGGATATTCAGAAAGTAGGGGCCCAGATAGCAGTTTATCAAAACGAGAAAGGCTATGATGGGAAGCGGGGAACCGATGCTCCTTCTGGCACCTTCCATGATGAGCAGGAAGGCGAAGGCACCTATGACCAGATCAACCTTAATCGGCATTCCGGCACGGTAGACGAGACTGTTGAATTCCAGAAATATAAAGACGGAAAAGGCCGACGCCATGAGAACAAGAAAAATATCGAAGTAGGGGATGTCATCGTTTTGGTAATTGAAAGAACCGGTGGAGATGATTGCAGTAAGAGCCCTTGCCCAGTGGACAATGAAGAGCAGAAGGATACTGAGAAAGGTTGCAAAGAGGAAAATACTCCAGAAGAGGAGCGACATGTTGGGGGCATTAAAAACCTCTGTAAAATCGATAGAGTGATAGGCCTTCAATGCTCCGAAAAAGAAACCACCAATCATGGCTGTAAATATGGCAAAATCGCAGTACATAAAGATCTTCTTTTCAAGAAACTGGCGGTGTTTGAAGTATACGATGCCTACAAATGTGACAACTGCGAGGACAAAAGAAGCTGCCGTCGAAAGTTCGAGGATTTCTCGGAACATGGCAGTCGCTAAAGAAGATCCGACGACACCATAGATTATGTCATAGACAAGAAACTTCCTTCCCTGGGTATCCTTTTTTCTGATGGAATAGAGAAAATATACGAGGGGAAGGACAAAGGCCAGGTGAAAGGCGCGATGTCTCCACTCCTGAAAGACGCCGAAACCTGCCGTGTAGATATGAAATATGGAGAGCACCTGCGTCATAAAAAAGGCAAGCTTCATCGTTATCCCCGAGAGGGTTCGGAATCTGAAATCGGGGTCATATTTCGATATTTCTTCTAAGTTTTCTGATACATCTGCCGTGAAGAGATCATTATTTTCCTTTTCCATGCCAGCGCTCCTCTATTGTGTGGAGTACATTATTCTGTAATAGAGATAATACCCGAGACGTACCCGTTCTATCGTCATTCCTAAGAGCGTATTCCCTGCCAGAGAGGCAAGCTTGAACTCCCGCCCGTCTCCGAATCTCAAGGTATTGTCGTATTCAGTATCGACCCACTGGATAACAGCGGGAATGACACGGTGCATGTTTTCTATGATGAAATGATCCCCCTCGGCACGAAATGTCTCATCGCCGAATGCGGCATAGGGAAGCCCCGTCCGGCTCGACCAAAACTCCGTCGCATAGGTTATCATTCTATAGTCGTCATCAACCTTCAGGTGATCCCATACGGGGCAGTGCTCTACGGAATGCATGAAACCGAGGGAAAAGTGGAAACCGGGCCGTACCCTTTCAAGATACAGAACAGTGTCTTCCCGCAGGACCTTGATTTGAAAAACATGCAACTGAACGAGCAAAATCGCTACAAGTATACAGAAGACGAGGACGGTAGAGGCGATGACGTTTCTACACATAATAAAATTGGGCACCGACTATAGCGGTGCCCAATCTCCTTTCTCTGGATGTGAGTCAGGACAGCGCGTGCTATTTTATCAAACCTTTTTCCTTGTAGAATTTCGCAGCGCCTGGATGAAGCGGAATCGCCATACCATCAAGGGCGGTATCGAGTGTCACGTCCTTGCCCTTGGCGTGGACCTGCCCCATGATTGTCGCAGCACTGGGTGCCTCGGCAGCCATTCCCTTCGATTTTCTCAGGACGTGTTTACCCTTTTCCCAGAGGGCCACGGTCAGCTGATAAACGATGTCCTCGGGAATAGCCGCATCGACTACCCACTGCGCCATGACGGCTACGGTATCGACGGCTACATCCTGTCCCCTGTATGTGCCAGCAGGAATGGTAACCTTTGCATAGAAGGGCCATGCGTCGGTGACTTTTTTGATGAGTTTGTCATTGATGTCGAGGATGGTGATATCTGTCTGAGAGGTGAGTTCCATGACTGATGAT
>Ga0307990_1001850_pt1 | contig 17441 bp, 12 predicted proteins | sample EllFjometagen129_FD_203168 | JGI IMG/M metagenome (GOLD analysis project Ga0307990, IMG submission 203168) | Marine microbial communities from Ellis Fjord, Antarctic Ocean - #129 | ecosystem: Environmental > Aquatic > Marine > Unclassified | place: Southern Ocean | collected 2014-10-08
TCAACTTGCTTTCAAAAGCCGCGTTGCAGGATTGTCCTGATTCTCTCTGTTTGCTCGGCAGTTTTTATTTTTCAGGAAAATTCCTGCCTCAAGATTCAGTCCGGGCCCTTGTCTTATTTGAGCGGGCAATTGAGTTGGGGTGTAAAAATGCTCTCCCGCTGCGGACTCGATTGATCAACAGTATGACCCCCCGGCAGTACCGATCCGCTACCGCGCAAATCGTCTCCCCCATATTCGAGCAGGATGCCTGTTCCACTAAATCCTGACGCAAAACAACGATCGTCTGGTCTTCGGCTTAAAAAGCTGATAAAGAATTCGTATGAAACTCGACTATAAAAAACTCAAAGCCCGCCACCGCGAACTGCGGGACACATTGCCTGAAAATGTTGTCTTGCGGGTTCACCGGGCTCTGAGTTGGCTCAAAGCCGCCGATGAGACCGATCAGCTCGACGCCAAATTCATCTTCCTCTGGATCGCCTTTAATGCGGTGTACGCACAGGAAATTAAAGCAGGTGGCGAATTTAGCGAAAAGGGGGCGTTTCAGGACTTTCTGGCCCGCCTGATCCGGATTGACGATAACGACATGCTCTACGACATCGTTTGGGCAAATTTTTCCGGTAAAATTCGGCTTTTCATCGATAACAGATACGTCAGCCATCAGTTTTGGAACTTTCAGAACGGCTGTTTAAGCGCGACCGAATGGAAGCGGCGGTTCGACGGCAGCTGTCGTGCCGCCCAGATCGCCCTGACATCCAAAGACACCGCCACCTTCACCGGCATACTTTTTGATCGTCTTTACATGTTACGCAACCAGCTCATGCATGGCGGAGCCACTTGGGAAAGCAACGTCAACCGCGCACAGGTGCAGGATGGCGCCCGCATCCTTGCCGATCTCGTTCCGGCCATCATCCATCTGGTGCTAGAGAACCCAAATGAGGAGTGGGGCGCCCCATGTTTTCCGCCAGTCGACCGGGGGGAGTAGAAGGCCTGATGAAGCTCCCCTGAAACCTGACCGTGTTCCTCACTTTTTAGATTGTTTCGTCGCATGCTTCCAACCATTGGAAAAAACGAGTAAAAAGTTTCCAACATTTGGATCATTACGGGGGGCTGGCATGGGATCGATGGATTTTTCAGGTATTAGGGACAACCACAAACGGGGCAAGGCAGGCGAGTTCCTGCGCGACAAAATCCAGTCGGGATCAAAGTTATCGTTTGTCTCCGCCTACTTCACAATCTACGCCCACCATGCCCTGAAAGAAGAACTGGGCTCGATTGAGCACCTTCGTTTCCTGTTTGGGGAACCTAAGTTTATCCAATCACTCGACCCAGAGAAGACGGATAAGAAGGCCTTCGACATTGAAGATTCCCAGCTCCAGCTCAAGAACCGCCTAGAACAGAAGCTGATCGCCAAAGAATGCGCCCAGTGGCTCAAGGATAAGGTCGAGGTTCGTTCGGTTAAGCGTCCGGGGTTCCTGCATGGGAAGATGTACCACATGGACAATGGCGGTGTGCAGGAGGCTCTACTAGGCAGCTCCAACTTTACTGTGAGTGGCCTGGGGTTGAGCAATGGCGCAAGAAATAACATCGAACTGAACTTGGAAGTAAACGATAACCGCGACCGTACGGATCTGCTCAACTGGTTTGACGAGATTTGGGACGATGAGGAAACCGTCGAAGATGTGAAAGCCGAGGTGCTGTCGTATTTGGAACAGCTCTATGTAAATCATTCGCCTGAATTTATCTACTTCAAGACGCTGTTTCACATTTTCGAGGGATTTCTGTCCGAGGCTGATAAAGGCGGACTGTTAGATGCTAAGACCGGATTTTATGAAACCAAGATCTGGGACATGCTCTATGAGTTCCAGAAGGACGGGGCTAAAGGGGCGATTAATAAGATTCTGAGATATAATGGCTGCATCATTGCCGACAGCGTTGGTTTGGGAAAAACCTTCGAAGCCTTGGCCGTCATCAAGTATTTCGAGAAGCTCAATAGTCGAGTGCTGGTTCTGTGTCCGAAAAAGTTGCGAGATAACTGGACCGTGTATCGGGAGAATGACGAACGGAATATCCTGTCTGAAGACCAGTTTAGTTATACCGTACTTTCCCACACTGATCTGAGTCGGGACGGCGGTTTGTCCGGCGACGTCAATCTGGCCACCCATAACTGGGGAAATTATGGCCTCGTCGTAATCGACGAATCTCACAATTTCAGAAACAACACGCCGGGCAAAAAGGATGAAAGCGGAGAAATCATTCGGCGCAGCCGTTACCAACGCCTGATGGAAGACATTCTCCAATCGGGTGTGGATACCAAGGTGCTGTTACTGTCCGCAACCCCGCTGAATACCAATCTAAAGGATATACGCAATCAGATGCTGCTGATTACGCAGAACGACGATCATGCCTACCATGAGCCACTGGATGTCTACAGCATCGCCCAGGTGATGAAAAACTCCCAGACACAGTTTACTAAATGGGCGGATCATAAAAGCAATCCGAAGCGCAAGGTCGGATCGCTGCTGGAATCGTTGGACTCGGCATTCTTTAAACTAATGGACGCTTTGACCATTGCCCGGTCGCGCAGACACATCGAAAGCTATTACAACATTGAGGAGATAGGCAAGTTTCCGGACCGGCTGCCCCCGATTGCCATCTATCCCGAAATCGACCTGAAAAAACAATTCCCGACCTATGACGACTTGAACGAGGTCATCTCGCAATATCGGTTGTCGATTTTCAACCCATCCAAATATTTGCAGGACGAGTATAAGGAGCATTACCTCAAAGCCGGCGAACAAAAAACCCTGTTCGAAAGCCAGTCTGCTCGCGAGGTTTCTCTCATCGGGATGATGAAGGTGAACTATCTGAAACGGCTGGAAAGTTCCGTTGAAGCATTTGAGTTGTCGATAGGTCGCACTATAACAAAAATCGAAGACCTCATTGAAAAGATCAAACACTTCGATCTGAACCGTGACGAATTCGTCACTGATTTTGCTCAGATGGATATGCTGAAAGACATGGATGAGGATGACCGTTCGGAGCTGGAAGAAAAGCTAACGGTCGGCAAAAAGCTCCAGTATAAATTGGAGCATCTAAATATTAAGGATTGGGTGAAAGACCTAGAAGCTGACCGAAAGCAGCTCATCGGGATTTACAACGCCGCCTTCTCTGTTACCCCAGATCGTGATGCCAAGCTGAAAGATTTGAAAGATGCGATCAATGCGAAGCTGAAGACTCCTTTGAATGATAGGAATAAAAAGGTCGTGGTGTTTACGGCCTTTGCCGATACCGCGCACTATCTGTATGAAAACCTGAAAGAATGGGCGCAGGAAGAGCACGGTCTTAACATTGCCCTGGTAGCGGGGACCGGAGAAAACCGCTCAACCTTCAAACCGAAGGGGTTCAAGTTCCAGACCCACTTTGATGCCATTCTGACCAACTTTTCGCCCAGATCTAAAAACCGCGATAAAATGCGGAAGAGCATGCCCCAGGAAGGCGAGATCGACATCCTGATCGCAACCGACTGCATTTCCGAGGGTCAGAACCTTCAGGACTGCGACTATCTGGTCAACTATGACATCCACTGGAATCCGGTGCGCATCATCCAGCGGTTTGGTCGTATTGACCGCTTAGGCAGCATCAACACCCAGATTCAGCTCGTCAACTTCTGGCCGACCCCGGACCTAAATAAATACATCAACCTAAAGGAACGGGTGGAAGCCCGCATGGCCTTGGTGGATCTGGCGGCCACCGGAGAAGATGACCTCCTAAATACCGAACAGATCAAAGATCTGTTAACGGAAGAACTGTCCTATCGGGAAAAGCAGTTGTTGCGCCTGAAAGACGAAGTCCTCGATCTGGAAGAGATGGACGACAATGTCTCGCTCAGTGAATTTACGCTGGATGACTTCCGGATCGAACTGCTCAACTATCTCGAAGCCAACCGCCGCACATTGGAAGATGCACCAATGGGGCTGTATGGCATTGTTCCGCCACCCTCGGGTGATGATGTTCCGGAGACGGTGCGCGAGATTGTGAAGCCGGGCGTCATCTTCTGCCTGCGCCATAAAAATCCACCAACCGATCAGAAACAAGCCAGCGTAAATCCGTTGAGTCCGTACTATCTGGTTTATATCCGCAATGATGGAGAGGTTCGCTTCGGCTTCACCCATACAAAACAGACCCTATCCATCTTCCAGAACCTGTGCCGTGGCAAGGAAGAGCCCTACAAGGAACTCTGTGACCTGTTTGATCGTGAAACACAAGACGGCAAGGATATGACCGCCTATAACGAGCTCCTGGGCAAAACGGTTAAATCCATTTCCAAATCATTCAAAAAGCGGATTGCCGCGGGGCTTCAGTCCGGGCGAGGATTTGTCGTTCCCGACAAAAAAGAACAGGTCCATGACCATGATGATTTTGAACTGATTACATGGCTGATTATTAAATAGAAGATTTTGACGGGAAAAACTATGCCTGATCTTAGAACCACGCTTGAAAACCAACTGCAAAACTTCCAACCCTTGGAACTTCGCCCCGCCGCGCTCGGTCTGCTCGACACCCTCGGCTACGCCTCCGACAAAACCATCGAGCTCGACGGCTCCCCCGAGGCCTTCTTGGAGCAGTTCAATCAAAACCCGGAATCCACCCGTTTCAATGAAGAAAAGGCGCTTTCCAAACATTGGAAAGAAATCCAACTCCTCTTTCAGCTCACCGATCAGGAGCTCGGCGGACAGGTGGATCTCTTTCAGAAAAACGAGGTGGAGCAGTCGGACAAGCAGTCCTATCTCTTCTTCGCCGTCAAATTGAGCGGGAATGACTACGCCCGCGGAAAGCTGGCCGACATCACCCGCCAGCTCAATCGCCTCTTCCCCATGCCCGTCATGGTCTTCTTTGAATACGACGCCAAACTTTCCATCGCCGTCATCAACCGCCGCCCCAACAAACGCGACCAAGAAAAAGACGTGCTCGGTAAAGTCACCCTCATTCAGGGCATCGATTTAGCCAACCCCCACCGCGGACACCTCGACATTCTGGCCTCCTTCTCTGTTCCGGAGCTGAAAAAGAAAAACACCATCAACAGCTTCGACACCCTCCACGCCGCGTGGGAAGAGGTCTTCAACGTCAAACTGCTCAACGAAAAATTCTACCGCGAAATCTCCAACTGGTATTTCTGGGCCATGCAGCACGTCCACTTTCCCTTCGACATACTCGAATACGATGCCGCGCAGATGGACAAGAGCGATCTGTTCAAAGACAAGGAAAAGCTACGCGAGCACGACGCCAAAAATCTCATCCGTATGCTGACCCGCCTGCTGTTTGTCTGGTTCATCAAAGAAAAGGGCCTTGTGCCCGATTCGCTCTTCGATCAGCAAGCCCTGGAAAAAGAGCTTCTTAAAACGTTCGATGCCGAAGCCAAAGAGACCAACTATTATAAAGCCATTCTCCAAAACCTCTTCTTTGCCACCCTCAACCAGACACGCGGCAAACGCGCGTTCCGGCTCGCCGGGCAAAACCAAAACGCCACGCAGCTCATGCGCTATAAGAAGTTTTTCCAATCCCCGGAAGATTTCATAGAGTGCGTTGAAGCCATCGTCCCCTTCATGAACGGCGGATTGTTCGAATGTCTCGACAAACCGCACCCCACGCTGAAAGGGCCGCAGGGCGGCGACGTCATCCTCTACGAAGACGGCTTTTCCGATCGCAAAGACAACGCACTCAAAATGCCCGATTTCCTCTTCTTCGGCGAAGAGCGCGTCCTCGACCTCAGCGGCGCGTATGGCGACAACAAGCGCAAAAAGGAAACCGTGCGCGGCATCATTCGGATTTTGAAGGACTACCGCTTCACCATCGTTGAAAACACTCCGATTGAAGAGGAAATCGCGCTCGACCCCGAGCTGCTCGGCAAAGTATTCGAAAACCTGCTCGCCTCCTACAATCCCGAAACCAAAACCACCGCCCGCAAACAGACCGGTTCCTTTTACACCCCGCGAACCATCGTCGACTACATGGTCGATGAATCCCTCAAAGCCTACCTAATGAAGGCGTTGACCGTACCGCAGGCTTCCAGCCTGCCGCAGTCTTCTCTTGTACCGCAGGCTTCCAGCCTGCCGCAGTCCTCACCACAACAGGGCAGGCAGGATGCCTGCGATACGAAAAAGCCCCTCATGCCGGAAGAAGATGCGAAAGAGGGGCTCGAAATTCTCTTCGCCTACACCGAAAAAGAACACGCCTTCACGGACGCCGAAAAGAACGCACTCATCACCGCCATCGACGCCTGCAAAATCCTCGACCCCGCCTGCGGATCGGGCGCCTTCCCCATGGGCATCCTGCATAAACTCGTCTTCATCCTCTCCAAGCTCGATCCCGGCAACGAACGTTGGAAGCAGCGGCAGCTCGACAAACTCGACTCCGCCGCCATGCGCGAAGACCTCGAGCAAATCTTTGAGGACAACGACGACGACTACGGCCGCAAGCTCTATCTCATCGAAAACTGCATCTACGGCGTCGATATTCAGTCCATCGCCACCCAGGTCAGCAAACTCCGCTTTTTCATCTCGCTCATCGTCGATCAAAAGGTCGATCCAACAAAAGACGACTTTGGCGTCCGGCCCTTGCCCAATCTGGAAATCAAATTTGCCACCGCCGACACCCTCATCCAGATTGAAAAACCCAAAGTGCAGGGCGAGCTATTCGACTCGGAAACTGTCCAGACCTTGGAAAAAGAACTCAAAAAAGTCCGCCACAACCTCTTCAACGCCAAAACGCCCGGCACCAAGCGCAAACACCGCCAACGCGACAAAGAACTGCGCGAAGAAATCGCCGCCGAACTCGAAGCCAACGGCTGGAGCAATGCCTCCGCCCGACAGCTCGCCGGATGGGATCCCTACGATCAAAACGCATCGTCCGCCTTCTTCGACCCCGAATGGATGTTCGACCTCAAAGGTTTCGACATCGTAATCGGCAATCCGCCCTATATTCGCATTCAGACCCTGAAGAAAACTAACCCTAAGTTGCTGGCATATCTAAAGGAGAAGTATCCATCTGCGAAAAAGGGAAGCTGCGATATCTACGTTGTGTTTGTTGAGCGAGGGATGGAACTTTTACGTCAAGGCGGAAATCTTTCTTACATTCTTCCGCATAAATTTTTCAATGCTAATTATGGTGAGCCGCTAAGAGAAATCATCGCAGATGGCGATCATTTAAGGCATGTCGTCCATTTTGGAGATCAGCAAATATTCCCTGGCGCAACAAACTATGTGTGCTTGCTGTTTTGTTCATCACTTCCCGAGGAGTCAATCCGTTTTGCGAAAGTGGATGATTTGACAGCATGGCTGTCAGACGGCACGGCAACAACAGGACTCATCCCGGCAGAGCAAGCCACAAGTCCTGTGTGGAATTTCGTTGTAGGGTATGAAGCGGGGCTTTTTAACAGGCTTTCCGACATGCCAACTAAACTTGGCGATGTTGCTCGAATTTTCGTTGGGATTCAGACGAGTGCCGATGATGTGTTCATCATGAATGTCATTTCTGAAGATTCTACTTCGATCACCTTAAAGTCGAAGGCTCTGGATGAAGAGTGGATTTTTGAAAAGAATCTTCTAAAGCCAATCATTAGCGGAACCGATGTTCGTCCGTGGACACCCCTCCCTGAAAGGCAGTTTGTGTTGTTTCCATATCGTGAATCCAATGGGAAGGTGGAGCTCATACCTATAGGTGAAATAGAAGCAGAATCACCGCGTACTGCGAAATACCTAAAAGAAAACAAAGAACGCCTTGAAGGGCGCGAAAGCGGCAAGCTTAATGGTGCTTTAGGTTGGTATGGCTATATCTATCTGAAGAATATGCTCCGGCAGAATCTATCTAAACTTTGTGTGCCGCGGTTGGTTGATCACCTGCAAGCATCGCCAGATTTTGAAGGTTCTCATGTTCTGGATAATGTAGATGTCGGGGGAGTTATCTATTCCGACTCCGACAATCCTCACGACTTGGGTTATTTATTGGCATTGTTAAATTCGCGTCTGTTTCGGTGGTATTTCCCAAAAATAAGCGCACCATTCCGAGGCGGTTTCTTTTCAGCAAACAAACAGTTTCTGTCGTTGCTTCCTTTTCGAGGAATAGATTTTGACTGCAAGAGTGACCTCCTTGCGCATGATTCAATAACAGAGTTGTCACGTAAAATCGTCCAGGCCAAACAAGAAAACATTGATGTGAATGTCTCGGCCCTCGAAGCCGAAATCGACCAGCTCGTCTACAAACTCTACGACCTCACCCCCGAAGAAGTCGCCATCGTGGAGAGACGCAAATGATCACAAGAATCCATGAGATCAAAAATCTTGGTTCGTTACAGCATTTTCAGTCGTTAGCTGGCGATGATTATGACCTCCATAAGAAAACCGTTATTTATGCGGACAATGCTGTTGGGAAAACCACACTTTCCGCTGTTTTTAAATCCTATGCTACGGACAATCCTATAGCACTTGCCGCACGGGAGACGCTTGGTCAGGGGGAACCTCCATTTGTTAAGTTTCAACTGGATGGGAAAGATCGCCGTTTTTCAGAAGCCTCGTGGAAAGGGAAAGAAGACTCTGATTCTGATATTGCGATTTTTGATCATGATTATGTTGAACGGAATGTTTTTTCATCTGAGATTTCCTCCGATCATTTAAAAACGATTCACCGCATTGTGATCGGTTTGGAAGGGCGTGAGTTGAACAATAAGCTTGAAGCCGCAAAACAAGGGGAGCGTGATGCACGCAAGAAGTTGCGCGGTTTGGATGCGACCCTTGCTGAACGAACGAAAGCGACCGGGCGAGATGATTATCTAACATTAGACAAAACGCTTTCAAGAGAAGTTGTAGAGAAGGAGATCGATGCTTTAAATAAACGGATTTCTGCCTTCCGGGAAAAATCGAAAATAGAGACGTTGCCTATCCCACAAAGGCCAGCTTTAAAATTAGGGGATTTCGGTTCTCTAAAAAATGCACTTCTCCAAAAACGAGATCTACATTCCGAGGCAAAAACCCGTGTTCTTCAGCGAATTACTAACCAACTACGTTCATCGCCGGAAGCAGAGTCCTTTCTTGGTGCTGGAGTAAGGCTGATTCCTGACGATGAGACCTGCCCGTTTTGTAGCCAGTCACTTATTCCTGTTTCCTTGTTGTTAGATGACTATAAAATATTTTTCGATAAATCATCGGAAGAACAAAAGAAAGACTTGTCGGATCGCTTGTCGAAATTTCAAAACTGGTCACCGGAGAACCAGCTTCGAAAGCTGACAGGGGAAATTCAAAAAGCTAAAACGAATCGTGAGAAATGGAACACATTTTTAGATGATATCCCCGAGTTGCCGGAGTTTGAGTGCGAATCAGAAATTGCGAATTTAAACCGATTGCATCAGCAGTGCGTCGAAGAGTTTCACAAGAAGGAGCAGTCTCTTGATTATGTTCCTGATCTACAGGATTTAACTCATTTGGAAGAGGCGATGAAGAAAATTGAAGATCAGTTGCCCGACATAAACGGGGTGATCAATGAAATCACAATAAAGATTGATCGATTTAAAAAGGACGTGGCTTTAGAAAATGAAGCAGATATTCGGAAGGAACTCGGCATTCAGGAATCACTTTTGGCTGCGATAGGCTCCGATGCTGTTCAATGGCGTGTGAGTTATTCTTCTGCTAAAAAACTTTGTGGAGAGAAAGAGAAAGATCGTCGAGAACGCGAAGCGGATTTAAGCGTTTATTGCGACAAGAGTTACGGTGAATTTCAGAAGGGAATCAATGACACGCTGAAAAAATTCGGTTTGAAATATACGATTGATGGTCTTGAACCAAAATCGACAAACCAAAGCAATGAAGTTTCGGCGGCCTTTTCGGTGAAAATAAATGGAATCCCGGTTTCTGCAAATAAGAGGCAGGAGAGCACGGCCTGTTTCCGAAATACGCTTAGCGAGGGCGAAAAAAATGCGCTAGGGTTTGCATTTTTTCTAACGGATTTAAAACAGGCCGGTAATCTGAAGGACACAATTGTGGTAATGGATGATCCGTTATCGAGTTTCGATACAGATCGGCATGAATCCACCGCGTGGCTTTTGACAAAACTAAGTAAGGAGTGTCGACAGTTGATCGTATTAACACATAGGCGAGACTTTGCTGGACACCTTCATGCACAGCCCGGTTTCGACGGGCGGTTTTTCAAGCTTGAATCTGTCGCGGAGAAAACATCTTTTTCTCTGTACGATATTAGAGCAGACCAGCAACACGCTCATGACAAACGCATTGACTATCTAGTTCAGGTTGCCGATGGCGGTTCTGTCGACGATGAGAAGATTCCATCAATCATCCGGAAAGTTTTTGAACATGTTCTTCGAGCCAAATATAAGCGTCATTTGTCAGTTTCGGAGTTTGGGAGAATCGTAAGCCAATTGAAAGATAAGAGCTTGTGTGACGTAGTGGATGAGGTAGACCATTTAAACGTGCAGACACGCGAACGTTGTCATGCGGAGTCAACCAACCTTCCTGCTATGTCGGATGCAGAGTGGCGGACTTTCGTAGGAAGTGCTTTGGATATATTGGACAGGGTTTAGTAATGAACAAACGGGCATCTGAGCAACCAGAAAAACGAAACCCTCCAATTATTCTTCCGTCAATTGAACAGGTTGAAGAACCACCAATGGATGCCGGGGAGTATTATGCCGAATGCATGGAGAATAATGGCAGGATTCGTGAGGTAGATTCTGCTTTATTGGATGCCGCAGGATATGTGGCTAACTCTGATTATGAAAAGATGAAAGATGACGCCGATCGAGGTGAAAAGATAAAAAAGGCGCGTAAGGAACAATCCGAGGCTTATTCAAAAAAAAGACAGGCTGAGTGGAAAAAATATATCCCAAAGTTGAATCAGTATTTTGAACGGAACCCGACAAATAGCCTAACCGATGCTCGAACAGCTTGTGCAACGGAAATGAAAGTATCCTTGAAAACGATTGAGCGGCGCACTCGCGGATACAAAAAGCCGATATAAATAACCACCGACAGGCTGGGGGGATTGTCCCCCGGTCCTTGTGCAAACCTGCTTCACGTTGAAAGACGCGGAGCAGGTTTTTTTTTGCTCCGGAAACAAACCGGCCTCAAATGGCCAGAAAGGAAAAGTATGAAGCAACCAGCAATAAATCCGACAGAGGCGGAGTACCAGGCAAAAATGAGCGTTAACCAATATATGGTGAGCGCAGTCAGAATATTGGATGATCAGTTTGGAGAGGGGTTTTCTGCTAAGCACCCAGAACTGGCTGTCCGTTTGGCGGATTCTCATGTCCAGGAGTTCGCCACAACTGCGAAGATTGATCCCGTGTATGAAATAGCAACAGCACTGCGGTCGATCGGTTCGTCGATCGAGGCAAACGGTGCCAGAGGTTAGACCCTCAGTAGCCACTTAGAAAGCTGGAACAATGCCCTCCTTAGAGGGCTTGTTTCCAGTTCCGACGGCAGATGGCATCGACCCCGGATCCACTATCGAGGGCGTCTTGGGCGATCATAGATGATCGAGATCTCCAGCGTTACAGGGGTTCAAGGAGGTCATTTTTCATGAAAATCAATATCTACGCATAAAAAGGTTGTTTCATGCGCGAAATAGATTTATTGTGCTTTTACTTACTAACGAGAAAGGAACAGTTATGGCGTTTAGAGCAGATGAATCAGCAAGTAGTGGGCTTGAGTCGGCAAAAAACTATCTTACGAGACATGTTGAAGCTGGAGACAGAGACCGAAGCAAACAAATGGTCTCCGATATTGCGGAGAAATATGGCCCCGTTATTGGGGGTTATCCCTCTTGGCATCCTTTAGTTACTCATCATGATGACCGATTTCCTGCAACAACTCCTGGTGATAGATGCGGCTATAAAGGTTTAGACCACACTCGATATTTTGTTAACGCTTTTATTGCTTGTCCATATGGCGATGGTCAAAAAATTCTCGATTCTGTTGAATTGTTGCCCCCTTGCCCCGGAGCGACCATCTCTGCGGAACGACTTGATGTTAAGCTGTATCACCCCGAAGCTACTCCAGTACTTGTGTCCTGTAATTGGGAAAAACCAATCTCTTATGACGGCATGATACCCGCGTCTATAGCAGTACCGCTTATGTTATTAAAGGAAGTGCCCTGTTGGGAATGGGCAGCACTGGGAGAAACTTGGGAATCGATGCGTTCTTATTTTTTAGGCTCGCCTCATGGAAGTAGGTCGTCACATTTTGTGAATCAAGAAACCGCGCTGACTATGAAAAAAGTTTGGAATCTGCTTGTTAACACAGGAATGTTCGGCCCCATTAAAGTCTCTAACCAATCTTAAAGAAGAGGGGGGTATGAACCAACAGATAATTGAGCCGAATGCATTCGCCGATCTGGCTCGCGTGCAATATCAGGAAGAGGAATTCGACATCGGCCAATATCTTGCCGAAACGTACGGTTCCGCAGCCAATGTGCTCGACACAGTCATTCATGGGTGCGAGGGGGGCGCGAAAGAGCATATGGCTCGGTTGCAGGATTTTGTCGCCGTTACCGAAGGGGTTTCAGCGGCGCAGTTTGCCCTGTCTGCTGTGGAGTTTCAGTCCCTTTGCCAGAAACAACTCGAACAGGTTGAGTCCCGTCACACCCCCAATCCGGATGTCGCGATTCCGGATTTCGATGATGTCGCCGGTACCCGTTTCCTCTTCCGTCTCGATGGCGAAAAGTGGAAAGTCATCTTCGATGACAGCGCACCTTTCTTTCTCGCGGACTTGTTGGGTGCCCGTTATATCGACTATTTGCTTCATCACCCCAGTGAAGTCATTACAGCACTGGAGTTAGAGCAGCAAATCAATCCTGCTAGGGCCGGTGTGCGAACGGAAGAAACCGTTACGGCCAAGCATGATGAAAAAGCATTGAAAAATTATGCTCTCGAATGCCGTAAATTGCGGGCGGAACGTGATTCGCTGCTTGAAGACGGCCACAGTATAGAGGCGACTGAGCTGGATCCCGACATTGAAGAGCTTGAGCGGATTCTACGCAATGAAGATAAAGCGGTGCTGAGCGATAGCGGGGAGAGAGCCCGGAATAATGTCCGTAAGGCGATTACCGCTCTTGAAGCCAGGCTCAAAAAAATGGACGAACCTGCTTCAAAAGAATTCGCCCGCCATATTTCAAACCACATCTCTAAAGGCATCACCCTGTCATATAATCCGTCAGAAAAAATAATTTGGTCATAAATGGGTAGTTAGTTTTCCCGATTGGGAAGCCGTATTTCCCGCCACTCAGTTGAGTACATCAACTGGTTGGCGGTTTTTTTATGCCGTCAGCCCTGAAAAAGGAGCTGACAGATGGAAGTGCAAAACGACGAAGTGATCCAGGCGGTATTCACCGCCACCGACGAAGCCAAAGAACAGGCTTTGGCAATTCTACAGGGGTTGGAGAGCCCGCCTGTCCTGAGCGGAGTCGAAGGGCCGGGCAGTCCGGACGCAGCCGGCCCGTTACTTCTCACGATGGGACAGTCAGCCGAGCTGCTTGGTGTGTCCCGCGCAACGCTCTGGCGCATGCTCCGTGCCGGACGCCTTGAAAAGGTCGAGCTTTATCCCGGCTCCTATCGCCTTCGCCGATCCGACATCCTCGATCTCGTGAAAGGGGGCCGCCATGCAAATTAAGGTGTTTCTTTCGCGTCTTGAAAATGTGTCCAAAACTTCCAATGGTTGGACGGCGTGCTGTCCGGGGCATGCTGATGAAAATCCCAGCCTGAGCGTTTCTGAAGGGCGTGATGGCCGCATCCTGGTTAACTGCCATGCTAGATGTACTCCCGAACAGGTGGTTTCATCCATGGGGCTGTCGATGGCTGATCTTTATTCAGACTCTGAACAGCCTGCGTTTTTGAATGATGTGCTTATTGCCAAGAATGCAAAGCGTACCGCCGAGCATCGTTCCAAAAAGCCGATGAAGCAAACCTCGTTTTATCCCTACCCAAAGGACGGGAAAGCCTACGCAGGTGTATTCCGTTTCGATCCCGCGAACGATTCGGACGGGAAACAATATGTCCCGGTTCATGCGACGCCTTCAGGCGGGAAGGTTGGTGATCCGTCCGGCAGTTGGCCGCTTTATAACCTCGAAGAGATACAGCAGCGTCCTGATGAACCGATATATCTCGTGGAAGGCGAGAAGGCGGCTGATGACCTGACCGGGATCGGTCTGTTGGCTACCACATCCGCTCATGGTTCCAATGGTTGGAAAAAAACTGATTGGACACCGTTGCTTGGGCGCGATCTGATCGTGATGCCGGATAATGATGAACCCGGTGAAAAATACATAACCGATGTAGCGAACCACATTATTGAGCTGGGTGGATGCAAGACCCTAAAAAAAGTCGAGTTGACAGATTTCCCATTGAAAGCGGATGCCTGTGAGCTGCTGGATAAACTCCGCGAACCAGACGATGATGTGGCCCGAATTCAAACTGCCGTCTATGCGATGGCGCAGGAGTGGTCACCCCCGCCTTCTGAGCTATCCCCGGAAGAGGCGTTGCTGGAAGAACTAGAGGGTATTTATGGTGATCCTCTGGTTCGGGGAGCCAAAGGGGTTCCGCTCTCGGTCAATCAGCAGTTTGTTGCCGGTTGGTGCTCTCGCAGATTGAACACCCTGTTTGATCCGTCTACTCAGAGCTTTTATGAGTATGACGCGCCGACGGGGTTGTGGATTCAGCAAACTGATGCGTTGACCGTTCAGCGGGTTGGAAGTGAGCTGGGGAATTTGCTGAAGGTGCTGGGCGCTGCCAGTCTCCGCCCGAAATGCGGTCAGAATGTCTTGTCAGCTATTACGACCTTATTGAAGGGGACGGTTGAAGAACAGGGCCGATGGGAAAAACAAGACAACCATATTCACCTCCAGAATGGGGTGCTCCAGCTCCAAGCGGATGCCCCTCCGGTACTCATCGGTTTTTCTCGTGAGTTTTACTCCCGCAATCGTTCGAGTTATCCATGGGGCCCAGATGCGGAGTGTCCACGGTTTATCCGCGAACTTCTCTCTCTCGCCCTGTCGGAAGATGATATGCGACTACTCCAAAAATATGCGGGGCAGTGCCTGCTCGGCCGGAATCCCTCTCAGACGTTGCTGCTGATCTGCGGAACAGCAGGAGGTGGAAAATCTACCTTGTGTGAAATTATTGAGACCATTATTGGCGAAAAAAATGTGGGTCAAATACGCGTTGAACACCTGCCCGGCCGGTTTGAATCATTACGTTTCCTCGGTCGAACGCTTCTTACAGGTAAAGATGTGGCAGGCTCATTTTTGGATTCCAAAGGAGCTTATGTTCTCAAGTCACTCGTTGGTGGTGATCTGCTGGAGGGCGAGGTCAAAGGCGGAAATATGTCTTTCTCTTTTCGGGGGGAGTTTAATGCGATCATCATATCGAACAGCCGGCTCTGTGTCAGGCTCGACGGCGACGCTGCCGCCTGGCGAAGACGTCTCCTTATTATCAACTTCGATCAGCCTCCCGTTGAAAAGCGTATCCCCTCTTTCGCCGCCAAATTAATGGAAGAGGAGGGCCCTGGTATCCTTCGATGGATGATTGACGGTGCCGTGGAACTGTTAGCCGACCTCTCGGAGTTTGGTGCCATTCAACTTTCGGAACGTCAGACAAAACGGATTGAAGACCTGTTGGCAGAATCCGACTCCGTTCGGGCCTTCGTGCGCGAGTGCGTCGTAAAATCTGATCCTCTATCCAACGTCTCGGGTTCCGAGCTCACCACGGCCTATTTTGACTACTGTGAGACACGCGGTTGGGAGGCCCGTTCCCGTCGACGGTTCGAAACCTCAGCCGCGGATGTCATGATGGAAATTCATCGTGCTACCCGTCGAAACGATATTCAGCGGGACGGAAAAAATCAGCGGGGGTATTCGCACGTCCGGCTTGTCGACCAATTCCTGCAGGACGGAGGTGAAGCATGAGTTTCAGCTCGTTTTTATCCCGTTTCGGACGCTTCGGACGTTGGTATCTATTATCTTATGCGGAAATATTAAAATCCCTGTTGTTAAGGTGGAATATATATATAAAGGGTTCACCGCGAACCGTCCGTCCCGTCCGGACGTTGAACTCCCGGCTCTGTACTTATGCAGGAGCATTTTTATGAAATGCCATAAATGCCCCCATCATGAAGCCATCCTGCGGGGTGATTACGATTCCACACCTTGGGAGGACCTCCCGTGTGCTACCTGTAAATTGGGTGAGGACTCGTTTTATTCCATTCCCTTGGATGAAAATCGTCCCTCTGCATCGTATGAAGATCCGACGGTTGAGCGTACGAAATCATCTGTCCCGCTGGCCAAAGAAATGCCGGTCTCCGTCCTTACTGATTTTTTGCATTCGGTCATGCGGCTTCCTGCTGATCAGCGCGACATTGTCTCTTGGCGGCTTCAGGGTTTGCGGTACAAGGAGATTGCTGAGCGTCAGGGTACGTCGACCCAGCTCGCTGAGATGCGGCATAAGATCGCCATGCGGGACTGCCCTGCGTTGGAGTATCTATTTCCGAGGAAGACCGCTAAGCGTCGCAGGTGGCTATCCAAGCGGTAGGGCAGGAATCCCGCCAGTGAATACACTGTCATGATTCCAGCTACCTACATCGCACAACCAGCCGTCTTTTGCTTCCGGCCTGCCTACTGCCTGCATTCGGAATACCTCATTCCGGCATCCGGCTGTCCGGCTTCAAAATCTGGCTCGTTGGGCTACTGCGGCTCCTACGGAGCGCTCGCGCCTTAGTCGTCTCAGAAATTGAGTCTTCATCCTCATTCATCCAACCGGGAAACCGACCTCCTATTCAGTCGTCCGGTTTCCCCGGTCTCCTTCATTCGGCTTTCAGTCTCAAATTCTTCGTCTTGGCGCTCAGTGGGTGGCGGAGCAGCGCCACATACGTCACCCGACCAGCCGTCTTTTGCATCCGGCCAGTCTGCTGCCTGCATTCGTACCTCATGCTGGCATCCGTCAGTCCGTCCTCAAAAACCGGCACGTCGGGTTCCGCCTCAGTCGGGCCTTCACACCGTCGGCAGACTGAAACAAAGAACGGGTCCAGTTCCTGCGGAACTCCCATCCTTTCTTTCAGACAGCCTTACGGTGGCCCTCCTTCGGATCGCGTCCGCTCAGATTGTCGGGTGGCGGAGCAGCGCCACATGCGCCCGTCAACCGACCGGGCCGGCTCACCGGATCAGCCTTGGCGGAGCGGCTATGTTTTCCTCGCTGCGCTCATCAAACATCCCCGCTTTACCGCCAGCCTGACCGGCAAACCGTCTTTCCGGCCGCTTCACGGGCTTCAAGACTTCGGCCGCCCGCTTAATCCCGCACCATCAAGAGCTCATCCGTACGGATCACTCGCCTTCGGCTTCCTGACCGTCCGGATTTCACTCATCATGGTTCGGGGCGTTCGTCCTCAGGCTAT
>Ga0307990_1001852_pt1 | contig 17418 bp, 11 predicted proteins | sample EllFjometagen129_FD_203168 | JGI IMG/M metagenome (GOLD analysis project Ga0307990, IMG submission 203168) | Marine microbial communities from Ellis Fjord, Antarctic Ocean - #129 | ecosystem: Environmental > Aquatic > Marine > Unclassified | place: Southern Ocean | collected 2014-10-08
CCGAGGTTGCGCGAATCGCTGAACTGACTGACATTTCCCCTGCATGGACGGCCAAACAGTTTGATAATCTGCGTCATCAGACAGCCAGGCATAGATTTGAAGTCAATCCCGATGCCGTGAACCTGGCACAGGTGAACGAATTCCTGCAGGAGAAACAGGATTTCCTGTTGCGCCTCTTGGAGAATCCGAACCTTCTTGAGCACGGAGCATTCACTGCCTTGCTGAGAGCGACCCTTCACGTTTCAGAGGAGCTGGGCTATCGACCTTCACTCACAGGTTTGCCTGAGTCGGACATCAAGCACCTGAGTGGTGACCTGCGAAGGGTGTACGCACTGCTTGTCCGTCAATGGGTAGACTACGTGCGGCTGCTGCAGGCCACGTATCCGTATCTGTTCTCCCTTGCCGCACGGGCCAATCCTCTCAAGGCCGATTCATCAGCTGTCGTGGAGTCTTGAGCCAGGGCACAGCGTGCCAAGAGAAAGCGATTACTCCGGCAAGGAAGTGCCCCCTGTCTTCCTGGAGGCAGAGTTGCATGAGTCCAGTCTGGAAACGCATACATGGTCTACGCTTATGCAACGCATATCGCTGAGGTGGAGGTCGACATGGCGACTGGTGAGATCTCGGTGGAGGAATTCGTCGCCGTGCACGACTTAGGGAAGATCGTTAATCATCAGCTTGCCTCCGGTCAAGCAGAGGGTGAAATGGCTCAGGGCTTGGGCTATGGCCTGATGGAAGAGATCCCGCAGAAGGATGGCAAGCTGCTGGCGAGCGGATTCACCACCTACCGTATTCCCACGATCAGGAATGTTGCCCCGCAAACCAAGGTCGACTTTGTCGAGGCTGTCTTCTCCTACGGTCCCTACGGAGCAAAGGGGTTGGGAGAGGTTCCGCTCATGGCCTCCCATACTGCCGTCTCCCGTGCAGTTGCGCACGCGATCAAAGCTGATGTCAACAAGTATCCGTTGTCACCCGATCGGGTGAAAGCGATAACACAGTCTTAGAATAGTGCTTGGATTCAACTAGTAAGTACAACTTTGGCAACTGGTCAAAGAGGCGAGCTGCTGTAGGATTACCAGCGCCACCCAGACCATTAATCAAAGGAGCACCGATGAACACATACACGCAGCTCAGCCAGCAAGAACGATACTAAATCTCCGCACTAAAGCAAACAGGATACAACAACAACGACATCGCAGCATTCCTGGGTCGCCACAAGTCCACGATCAGTCGGGAATTAGGGCGCAACAAGAGTATGGGAGAATACCAGGCTGAGCAGGCGATGGAACGGCTCAATCACCGGCCGAGGAAGACACTTGGCTTCCGAACCCCGTATGAAGTATTCTTTTCCGCACATACTCCCTTGACAGTTGCACTTGGGAGTTGAATCCAAGAACTATAAATGGTTGATGAACTACCCCGCCGCGAGCGGACGGGGTATCGAGAAGCATTGTGAACAGAACGCCCCAAGGGGCGGGGAATCAACCCGGAGGGATTGAAGTAGTTCAGAGGAAGTGCTTAGAAGGAGGCAATGAAAGACAGGATATCCAGTAGAGCGTATTCCAACTTCGTGTGGGCGATAAAAGATGTCGGAAGATTGATTAAACTCTACAACACAAACTTCTCAGTTTCAACAGATGATGCCCTTCGGGAAATCGGTGTCCTGAAGCGAGCCACAATTGTCATGGCTGTTACCTGTTGGGAGACATACATCGAAGATATGCTTAATGAGGAGTTTCAATATTGCCTTCAGATGGCCAAATCTCCTAGAGATGTTCAATCGGCGTTTAACGCAGCGGCTAACCAATGGTTACAATCACGCTCTCAAAGTGCCGTCAAGGACATGCAGGAATGGACTGGGGATGCATGGAAGAGTGTCGTTCTCAAGTACTTCAAGAAGGACATTAGAAATCTCAGCTCTCCCAGCAGCACAAGGGTGCAAAAACTTAGCACTAGATACCTTAATATCGATGCAACTAGTTTCTGGCATTGGAGAGGAGTATCACAAGAAGTCGCCTGTAGCAGATTAGATGCTTTGATTAAACGTCGAGGAGATCTCGTTCATCGAGCACGTGATATTTTCCAATTGGCACAGAGGCCTACAAAGCGAGAGGCACTTGCATCAGTCAATTTGGTCTCACAGTTAGCAGACTGCACTAAGAGTGGCTTGGGGTGGAGTAATTGGGTGGACCTTCCTAATCTCACAAGAAAGAAGCAACCGAGGGGTTGAGGCTGTAATGCGATACGTGACTCCGATTGTGGCGAGACTGCAGGACCAGAACCAGGCAACGCTGCCTGCTGCTGGAGTCTGGTCAAACAACTTGACGAGGGAAGGCTGTTGAGTCCTCCAGCAGTGTCGGTGGCAAGGAAGCCAAGCATAGTCGGACAGACTCTACTAAGTTCGTTCCCATTATGGCCGTTTGGGCTGAGGATGACGTTTCTACTACCTATCAGGTAACCATGAATGATGCCGGTGTTCTTTGCTGCCTTAACGCACTTGTTCTCGAACAAAGCTACGGCATCTTTCCCCAATAGCCCAACATTCACGAGACGTTGGATCTCTGACCGATTCTGTAGGGTATTGACGTTCCTTGTTCGTATGATTATCATACTATCAGTACAAGGAGGAGAGATGCCCGTAGTGAAGGTGATGCAGCGGCGACAGGTGGTGATTCCCAAGGAGTTGTTTGACGCTCTCAATCTTGAGACAGGGGATTATCTCGAAGCTCGCTTGGAGAATGGAAAGCTCGTGTACGTTCCAAAGAAGATCGTCGATCGAGATGAGTGGTATGCTTCTCAGGAGGGGAAGAAGACAATCGACAAGGCACTACACGATATAAAGGAAGGCAAAGGGCAGGGATTTGGCGATGTGGACGCCCTGATTAAAGACCTTGACTCCTGACGGAATCAGCTTTATCCGCTCACCGCAGTTCAAACGAAGCTACAAGAAGGCTCCGCTCGAAATCCAAGGCCGGGTAAAGAAAGCTCTGCACCTTCTTTCAAGCGATTATCGCCATTCCTCCTTACATGCAAAGATTGTGAACCACTAACGCCGCATCTGGCAGGGACGAATCAACGGAGGATGGCGATTCTACTTCCAGATCTCAGAGGGAGTTTGCTTGCTCCTTGATATTGTCCGCCATCCCAAGTAGAGAGCTTAGAGGATACGTTTTGAGCGCCGCGGTGAGAGAATTGGATCACCTGAAGAGCTAGGATTGAAGGGGGGATGAGATTGCCTGGAGAGTCCACCTTATTTCAGCCATTCAGCCATTTTTTCTCTGACCTGATCGTGTGAAATGGTCTTGCCTGCGTCAGCTTGCTCTAGGCCTTTCTCGATCTTAGCAAGTAACAAAAGCCGCTCCATGGCATCTTCTATGTGCGCATCATCAGGAAGGCTTTGCACCGCTTTCAGAACGTTCTCTTTGGTCGTCATCACATAAGAATAGCGCTTGCACAGTGCCCAATCAACAGACTCTCTTGCGCTGCCGGCGCTGTACACTTTCTGATTATCTGTACGCACCTAATAGGAGTTGGAGCGACCACACCTGCGTATTCTGCTGTATGAACGAAGCGCAGTCTTTATCTGCGCATCGCTTTCCTGTACCATCAGTCTAGCTTTCTAGCAAAGGAGACAGCGGGTTGAATCACACATCTCGCTCGTGCACAACATGTTCCGAATAGATCATCAACACAAGGATTCGCACGCCCGTACAGGGACGCTTGTAACCACGCACGGTACGGTTGTAACGCCGGCGTTTGTCGCTGTCGCCACACGGGCGAGCGTGAAGGCGGTCGAGCCGCAGGCGATCAAGGATGTGGGTCTGCAAATCGTGATCTCTAACACTTACCACCTACATCTGCGCCCAGGCGAGGATACGATTGCCAAGCTCGGCGGGCTGCATAGCTTCTCGGGCTGGACCGGGCCGACGATGACTGATTCCGGCGGCTTTCAAGTATTCAGCCTCGGGGCGGGGAAGGAACACGGAGTGGGTAAAGTCGCCTCCATCTTCCCGGACGAAGGGACGCCGCGCACAGCCAATCACTACCGCCAAGGGAAGTCCCTCGTGAAGCTAACCGAGGAAGGAGCTTCGTTCAAATCGATCATCGACGGATCAGACCAGTTCTTCTCCCCCGAAGGCGTGATCGGGATTGAGCGCAAGCTGGGAGCGGACATCATCCTTGTCCTCGATGAGTGCACCTCACCGCTGCACGACTACGATTACACCAAGAACGCGATGGAACGCACGCACCGCTGGGCGCAACGTTCGTTGAGCGAGTTCAATGAGCAGGATGGATCAGAAGGATTCCCTAATCCCGATCAGATTCTGTACGGAATCGTGCAGGGTGGGGCGTACGAGGACCTGCGCAAGGAAAGCGCGCAGGTTATCGGAGGGATGCCGTTTGGCGGGTTGGCCATCGGCGGGTCGCTCGGTAAGTCCAAGGAAGAAATGCACCGCGTGCTCGATTGGACGATCCCTCTATTACCGGATGACAAGGCGCGCCACCTGTTGGGGATCGGGGAGATCGAGGACATCTTCGCCGGGGTTCGCCGCGGAGTCGATACATTCGATTGTGCTGCCGCAACGCGCATTGCCAGAAACGGAACGGTCTTCTTGAAGGGCGAGCCGAGGCACAGGATCAACCTGAGAAACGCGCGCTTCGGCGATGACCCACGCCCGATTGACGAGACCTGCGATTGCTTTACCTGCCAGCACCACTCGCGCGCTTACCTGCACCATCTGTGTCGCGCTGGCGAATTCTCCTTCTACCGTCTAGCAACCATCCACAACCTGCGCTTCCTCGTGCGCTTGATGCAACAGATCCGCGAGGCAATAGCGAGCGACATGCTGGATGAACTTGAGCAGGAGTGGGAGAACTGAGTAATCGGGTGATTGAGCGATCGGATGATTGAGTGATTGGGAGAGAGGGGGATTGAAGAATTGAATGATCGGGAGATCGGATGATTCATAGATTGGGTGTTAAATCACTCAATCGCTAAATCACTCAATCTCCCGATCCTTTTTCTTACTACGGGAGGAACCGTCGTAGCGAGTTGCCGAAGCCGGACAGGTCTAATCCGGAGAAGTCGATCGAGAGTGACACGCGGTGCGTTCCAGGAAGCGTTGGGTGCGTGATGTACGCGTAATCGAGGATGAAGCCCTGGATGTTCAGTCCCATTCCCAATGTTATTGACATGCCTCCCGGTTGAGTCATCATCCCCGCCCGGATGACAAACGTCTGGATTGGGCTGTACGCTACTCCAAAGTGGAATCTGCCTCCAAGGTCAAGGTCACTTGTCACCAGCACAACATCTGCGATCTTCGTCGCTCCGCCGATACGTAGGCTCATCCCCATCGATTCACCGTGGGCGTCGTAATTCACTCCACCAAACAGGTTGTTTGCTGTAACGCCGAGGGCCATATCGCTCAGCGAGATCGAGCCGATTCGCATATCTCGGAAAGTCATCCGGTAAGCAAGATCAAACGAGAAACCGGATCCACTAACTGTTCCGTTGGTTACCGAGAGGTACTTGATCCTCGCACCGAGCGAGAAATCGATCGGCAGCGCGGGAAGGAACGGCAGATCCTTGGGATTAATCCCGAACCCTAGCAAGAGCGCGTTGTTGCTGTACCCGAGCACTTCACCAGGCTCTCCAGTGTCGTCATACCCGGCAATATCGCTTGCGTTGAACATCAGAATACCAAGACCCCAGTTATGGAATGTTAGCGCGAGCGAGGTGTAGCTTGCACTCCCCAGATACGAGGCGTAGAACGAACTGAAACTGATCCCGGGCAGGGCGGAAAGCCCCGCAGAATTGTAGTACAGAGTCTCGGCGCCCTGAGCAAGGGCAGTCCCCGCTCCACCGACACCGATCACCTGTACGCCGGGGTCGATGTCGAGGACCGAAACCGAGGTCTCGGCGATCCCCGCGACACTCACCAGCCCAACCAGAAGGAGGGCTGCCATCATCAGCACATTTATTCTCTTCACTGTTCTCCCTCCCTTATCTTGCAATTAGAAGCTTGAATATCGGCGACTTGATCGTACTGCCGCCGGCGTTCTTGGCGACAACAACGCACAAGTAGAGCCCGTTTGGCTGCTCGGTGCCATCTGTCGATGTGAGATCCCACACGTACGGCGATTCGCCGACCGTGAGTGTCTGCTCAAAGACCAGCGCACCGGTAATATTGTAGATGCGCAACACAGGCTCAGTCGCGCCCGTCGGCAGGTAATAGACGATCGACGCCTGCCTAGAGGCTGGGTTCGGGTAGCTGTATAAGCCTACCTCAGCTCCCGCGGCTGCGACTTGTATCTGCTTCTTCGTTACCGCACTCTTTGCGCCATCGTTATCGGTGACACTTAAGGTGACGGAGTATGTTCCGGTAGCAGAATACGTGTGGCTTGGGTTGCGTACCTGGCCCGTTGTTCCATCGCCGAAGTTCCATGACCATGCGGTTATCGTCCCATCTGAGTCAGTAGACGTGTCGGAGAAGACCACAGCAGATCCAACCTGAGGAAGAGACGGTGAGAATGTGAAACTGGCAACTGGCGGCGCATTCATTGGAACGGACACGGTAATGCTCTGCGTCACTGATCCGATTGCCCCCTCATCATCCGTGACTACAAGCGTCACTGAGTAGACCTTTGCAGAATCGTACTTATGGGACGGGCTCTGCACAGTGCTTGTGGAGCCGTCGCCAAAGTCCCAATTCCATGCGGCGATCGATCCATCATTGTCGATCGACGTATCCTCAAAGGTTATTGTATCAGCAGTAGTTGGGCCAACAGGGGAAATCGCGAAGTTGGCAATCGGTGGATTATTGATTGCCACGGTTGCTGTCTTTGTAATCGAGCTGCTGACACCATCGTTGTCGGTAACCTTCAAAGTGACAGGTTTGCTACCGCCAGATGCAAAGGCGTGAGTGACCGTCATGCCTGTAGCATCTACCTTTCCATCGTTATCAAAATCCCATTCGTAGAACTCAACCCTGCCATCTGCATCGGAAGACGAGCTTCCGGCGAAAGTTATTACATCTCCCACCCGTGGTTCTGCCGGTGAGAATGAGAAACTAGCCATTGGGCGAACAAACTCCACTGGGACCACTTCGGTCTTGAAGCCTGGTGCTCCTTCATTATCCAATACTCGTAGAGTAACAATCTGCCCGCCGCCACGGTGGAAGACATGGGTGACGGTTGTTCCAGTTGCATCGTACACGCCATCGTTATTGAAGTCCCATTCATAGGCAGCAACCGATCCATCCTTATCGCTGCATCCGTCGGCCTTGAACGTAACCACTTCACTCAAGTTGACATCCGGCCCGTTAGCGGGAGCAAATGTGAAATCTGCCACGGGCGGTTGATTTACTCCTCCCGTTCCACCCATCTCCACTGGCACGCCTTGAGTTGTAACATCGAATTCCATGTCGTTATCGGTGACTGTAAGCATCACCGGATAGACACCAGGAGCCGCATAGGAGTGGGTCACTGCTAAACCAGTAGCAACCGGATTTCCATCCCCGAAGTTCCATTCATAAAGGATAATCGTCCCATCCGAGTCCTTTGAGCCTTTGGCATCAAAGGAGACAACCTGTCCCGTGTTTGGGTTAGCTGGCGTGAAGGTGAATGCTGCTGTTGGAGGAGTGCTCATAACATCAAAGAACACACTCTTCGCATTTGTAAGGCCAGTATCATCGGTAATCGCAAGTATCACGTTTGCGGTTCCGGCAGTGACAAAGACACGATTTATGGTTTTCCCGTTACCATCTATTGTTCCATTACCATCGAAATCCCATTCGTAGGAGACGATAGATCCATCCCCATCGGCATCTGTTGAACTGCTAGCATCAAACGTCACCGCTTCCCCTACTTTCGGGGTAGCGGGATCAATCGTAAAGTCAGCAACTGGCACGCTCCAACTGACAGGCACCCGGAGCGTCTTATCGGATGACTTACCTTCGTTGTCTGTTACTCTTAGGGTTACATTGTAGTTTCCGTCGCGATCGAAAGTGTGGACAACCGTGCGTGCGGATGGGCCTCCTTGGATATCGAAAGTTCCGTTGCCATCAAAATCCCACGCGTAGGAGGCAATGCTACCGTCTGGGTCGCTTGAGCCATCAGCAGCGAAGGTCACTGAGTCCCCCACCTTCGGTTCAGCTGGTGTGAATGTGAAATCAGCAATAGGTGGTGAGTTCAGTACTATCAGTCGATTAGTCTTGACTGCCGAAGCGCCTGTCTCATAGGTAACAACTAGGGTTACTAGGTACGTCCCCTTGTTGGGGAAGATGTGCGTTGGGCTTTGCTTATCGCTTCCTGCTGTCCCGTCACCAAAGTCCCAACTCCACCCGCCTGTAGCAACGCCTTGGGCGGGGATTGCTGTACCTGTAAAGTGGACACCATCTTGCGTGGTGGGGTTTGATGGCGCTTTACTGAAATCTGCTCTTGGTAGAGAGACAACTACTGTCTTCGTGCTGGTCGTCTCCCCGCCGCGGGAATCCTTGACAGTTAGTTTTACTCGGTACTCTCCTGCCTGGAGAAACGGATGTGTAACGGAATGCGTGTTGGCATCAACATTTACAGTTGTCCCGTCACCGAAATCCCAGTCGTACTCAGTAATGTATCCAGACGGGTACCCGCTCGTAGTCTCTGTAAAGGTGATAGTTTGCCCCACAATTGGCGCTTGGGGATCAATGTCAAAACCAACAATCTCCAAGGCAAACCCAGCTAAACAGGTAATCGCGAGCATTCCGATGGACAAAAGTGCAAACCGCCACCATCTTACCATTGGAAAACCTCCTCACTTATTCGCTTCATAATCATCATCATATTCATACAACTACTGGCGCAACTGTACGATCCATGGGGCCCGCAGTACAGGCTATTCGTCAGCTTGCAAGGGGAACTGTGTCCGCTGGCGTCTTGTAAGCTGAGCTTAGGCGTCAGAGGGCTCGTAGGTGATGGGCGGTTACTGGATATTGACTTGGAACAATGGGGTTTCAGTTCGAGAGTACCTAAGACAATAGAAAGGCTCCTCTTCGACGACGTCGAAGAGGAGCCAACGAGAGCTTAGTGCTGCAGCAAAGCTATCTCAGGATCACAACGCTCTGAACACCTGTCGTGATCCATGCGTTGTCCACCTTTACCAAGGCGCGGTACTGGTAGACACCATTTGCCAGATACTCTCCATAATTGTTGTCCGTGTGCCATTGAAGTTCGTTGCCAGACACTTCTTCCTCGTACACAAGTGCGCCGCTGAGGTTGAAGATCTGGATCTTCATTGCCTCGACGCTTGCCCCGCGTACAGTGAATGTGGTGGTATGGATATCGGTAACTGGATTGGGCCAGTTGCTTATGCTGATTTGATCACGTCTAGCTGGCATAGGAGGAATGCGCATCGGCACTGCGGATGCCGCGGCGCTTCCCACACAAGCGCCGTCCAGTACCTGAACGTTGTCGATTGCCCAACCAGGGTAGTCGTTGTAGTAACTATCTACCGAGTTGAACTGGAACCTGATCCACACTTGCGTGGCTCCAGAAGGGACTGTTCTGACCACTTGCACATGAGCACCCTCTGGAGACATGTATGAAGCATCCCTGTACCAGACGGTTTCCCAGGTGGAGTTATCAAAACTGACCTCCAACCAGGTCTTATCGTAAGCTTGGGAATACCCCTCCACGTATCGGAATTCATCGAATTCGATCACCACATTCTGGACACCACTGGGGACGTCGATCGCTGGTGAGTGAAGCTCACCCTTAACTGCTGCCCCTGTGTCGTAGCTGCATCCGCTGCTCTTCCCGAAGTAGGCGTATTCACTCACAAGGGAGGCGTAGGTCAGGCAGCTCAAGCCAGAAGCAGTGTGCCACAGCGAAGTCATCGTCCATCCTGTCGGATCGCTGAAGTCCTCCGTTAGCAGTGTACATGATGTAGTGGTATCGCTAATATGGATAGTGTATATCGCCGTCCCAGTACTACCTGCTGCGTCCGTAGCAATGACGATGGCGCTGTAATCCCCAGCAGTTGTTGGCGTGCCTGTGATCGCACCAGATCGTTGATCGAGCGAAAGACCGGGAACACCATTAGTCCAGGACCACGTATAAGGAGCCACGCCCCCGCGTGCGCTCAACTGCACTGGCCCGTAGGATTTCCCCACTGTGCCATTAGTTAACGGAGGAATAACTACGACTGTGCCCTGCTCTGAAGGTACAACCTTGATGTCATCCACGAACCAACCGGCATAGTCATTGTCCAGTCCATCGACGGAGTCGAAGACAAACTGCACCTGCATTTGTGTCGCATTGGATGGCAAATCGACAAGGAGCCCCACTTCTTCCCACGCCTTCTTTGATGGATCTTGGGAATCGCGTGACCAGACGGTCTGCCAACCGCCGCCAAATTGAACTTGCACATAGGTTTTGTCGTAAGAAGCATCCAGATACTGCTCTACACTTCGCCAGTACCAGAAACTGACTCTTGCCTGTCTCCCATATCCAGATAGGGAGATAGGAGCAGAAGTCAAGCTTCCGTATACACGATCGCTAGCAGCCATCGGTTGAACGTTACTCCCCAACGCTCTGGATTTTGCGCTTTGTGTGCTATATTCGCCTGCTGCATACGTTCCAGTACGTTCGTTCCCGAACCACCAGGAATGCGTAGGTGAGCTGCTCTTCGTATCGGTGATGTCCCAGAGAGAGTCAGCGGTCCAGTTGCCCGGGCCGGTTTCGACGTCATCATCGAGGCCGTTTGCAGGTACAGGTGGTGGTACAGGAGCAAAGAAGGCAGTAACTGCCTTATCACTATCCATGGTGATAGCTGTTGAAGGAGAGTTGGGATCAGCAACATAACCGTCCCAGTGGTCGAACACGCAATCCGCATCCGGTATCGGGGTGGCCGTGAGCGGTACGACTGTTCCCTCACTGTAGGTATGTGGCCCCACCGAGGGGCTGGTAGCACCGTTCCCAACAACTGCCATCGTCAGCGTGTACCGCGGAGACGAAGTTGACACAAAGTGTGCCATAACCGTCTTATCTCCGTCCATCGTGATTGTGGTCGTTGTAGCACTCGGATCCGCAACATCTCCGTCCCAGTGGTCAAACACGTAGTTCGAGTTCGCTCCTGCGTCTGCCTGAAGCTGTACTACGTCACCCTCGTTTTTCACGTATTGTCCAACTGCGGGGGTAACTGTGCCAACACCGGTTTTAGTCACCGTTAGGACGAATGTCTGTGGGTTCCCATTTGTGAACACGGCAGTAACCACTTCGTCTGCATCCATGGCGATTGTTGTTGTCGCAGCATTCGGACTTGCGACATTACCGTTCCAGTGGTCAAACGTATAGCCTGAGCCCGACATATCCTGGGCTACAAGTGTCACGTCTTGACCTGCGCTATACGTATGGGGCCCCACGCCTGGTGTAACTTGACCTACTCCCTGTACTTGTATGGTGAGGGTGTAAGTTGGCGACTCCTCAAAATAAGCTTTCACAACATAAGGGTATGGCGACTGTCCATCCGGATCTGGGCTCATGCTGAGGGTTGCTACTTGTCCAGTTCTCGTTTCGAGATCCCCTGTACGGCCCATCTCCCAATGGCTGAACGACCAACCTGTGACCTCTTCTGCCTCCCACGTGGTCCCAGATTCGTAGTAGAACAACGTTGCGGTACCCTCTGAGTATGGCCCGGCCGAGCCATAGGTCGGAGTTGGGCTCACCGCTACTTGACCCTGGCCAATCACCTCGATGCTAACCGCATACGCGTCAGGCACCGATTGTGAGAATCCTATTGGGACTACAACCATCATTATTAGTGCAATAACAGCTACGCTCATAGCCGTAGTTTTCATTCCATTCATGCTTGGATCTCCCTCCTCCGTATACTTTCAGTGATTCCGTAGTTGGTACGGGGCGGGGAGAACCCGCCCTATACCAATTAAGTCCCACCTGGTTACCTAAGGATCACCAAGGTCTTCACGGAACTGGTAACCCATACACCGTCGAGCAACGCCGACAGCTTGTACAAATAGACTCCGTTAGCGAGATACTCTCCGTAGTCGTTGTCGGTGTGCCAGTCAAGACTTGTACCAGGAACCTCTTCACTCTCGTACACCAATTGGCCAGAGAGATCGAAGATCTCAACCTTGACGGCTTCCACGCGCGAGGCCAGCGTTCCTTTCACCATGAATGTGGTCGTGTGAACATCGGTTATCGGGTTCGGGTCATTTGTGAAAATCAAGTCCTCTCCCGGCACTATGACATCAGAAATACTCGGTGGAAGCGGAGGCAGCATGCCGTTGGGCAGCTCCGCTAGTGACGCCATGGACGCCGCACTTGTTGTAGGTACACCGGTTTGCGGATAAGGGAACGTAAGCGTCACGTTGTCTTGGAGTGTGTACACCCAGAATCCCAAGTGTGTGCCTAGCTCCGTCGTGAGGCTGTAGTGTTCCCAATCCTGGGCAACGGCATCCCACCCAATTGGGGGCAAAGCAGTATTTGTAGGTGTTACCACGGTGTTTCCCCACCTGCAAGGGAAGGGCACGCCGATGAGGTGCCAGCCAGCTTTGGCCAGACTAATTTGCTGCTCACCGGTCACGGTTGTGCCGTGGAAGCAAATCATGTCCTTAGAAGGCATGAGGAGCCAATACCCTTCATCCCAAGATACGGTGGAGGGAGCGTAGAACTTGCCGGTTGCCGTATTGTATGCCCGGAGGCCCGCCGAATACTGCCCGAACACAGCGGTTGCACTCGGCGAATTAGGGTTCACAGGAACGGACACAAGGTTCCATCCGTACTCGTAACTGTGACAGCCGGTGGCCGCACTTCCTAACACCTCTTCCCAGTCATTGCAGGTGCAGCTGCTTTTCTTGGGAGTTGTATCCGTTAGCCCGTAGACATTGACGTTACTGATTGGCTCACTGGCCCAGTAGTTGTTCTCTGCGTCAAGCGTTCCGATGCCCATGTTCCGGATAAGAACACATGTTCCGATGCAGTTGCCGTTCACATGGAAGCGAGCAGCGTTAGCCAAGGCATCAACATAGAGGGCTTCGTTCCCTGCAGCAATGAGGTTGCAGGTGTTCACGTTGGCCGCACCGTCTGCCATCCATATCCCGCGTGCGTTGCTCACAAGCCTGTTGCCTTTCACATCCAGAGGGTCGCTTGCCGAACCGCCTGCTAGGTACAAACCCGCGGCCTGCATTCCTTCCACCCAGTTGTCACTGATCAACGCGTGCATCTTCGTCCAGATGGCAATCCCCAATTGCAGTGCTCCGCTGTTGGTTACCGTGTTGTTGGTTACTGTGTTGTCCTCTCCATATACGACGCGGATTCCCTCGGAGACAACAGCGCCATCACTGACGTGGGTGAACCCGTCCACCGTGTTGTAGGAGATCTTATTCTCATCTGGCGTCCCTATCCCATCGGTGGTTAGGTCGATACCCACGGCGTACGCAAGGCTACCTGCATTCTGAATGGTGTTTCCGAGAGTGCCATCGCTGACGTGACCAACTACGTTTTCATCCACATTTCCGATTAGCCCTATCCCTGCATACCGCTGACTTCGCACATTTGCCGCTAGGCTTGGGTTTACATCGGCTGCGTCCCGTGCCGCATTGGAGATGGAGTTGTTTTCGATGACATTCTTCTCTGCAACGGGAAGTGGTGGACCCGGTAATAGAAGCAATGGCCCTGGCACACCAGGATAGTGCGACAACTCTATATTCGGCACCGAGTAGAGCAAGATGCCCTCTCGACCCGTGTTCTCAATGTGATTGCCGCGAACGGTGTTATCGTCGTTGTCCGTCAGATTGATGCCTACACCGTTTGGGATGTTGCGGATCGTATTGTCGGTGATAGTCTGATCACCGGGGTTTGGGGCAGGAAGAACAGCGACATAGGCCGAGTCATAGACCTTGATACCGTCCTGGCCCGTCACCGTGTCTATTGTGTTCTTCTCAATCGTGCACTCTTCGCCCGCGATCCCAATCCCACTGGCGTACACACCAGTAACGTTCCCAACGGTGTTCCCCCAAATAAGTGCCTTACTAGTGTTCTCTTCTACGTGGATACCGCTACCATAGGAATCAGAGAGATACTGCACCTTGTTGTTTACAATTTGATCTTCGTCTCCTCTACTGAAGATCCCGTACCCCGCCCTCACGTTGCTGATCTCGTTGCACAGCAAACCTTCATCGGCGACAGGATCGCTGTAGGAGCCAGGCTCCAAGGAACACCCTCCGTTCGTTGCAATCGCAGTCCCGTACGGAAAGTGAATCAACGCAGGTGGCAGACTCTCCGTTAGCGCGGTCCCAGTGTGAGAGATTGTGTTAAAGACGATTTTATGTCCATCTCCGCCCACTGGCGGCCCCACTAACGCGACGGCAGCAATTCCAGCTGTTGCAGTATTCCGAATGTCGTTTCCGGAACCAGGATCATCAGGATACCCGACTTGGACATCGCTGCAACCAGCATTGTCCATGCGAATGCCATAGCCTCCTGAAGGAAGACCTCCTATGAAGGTTCCGTCCCAACTAGTCCCACGGATCGTGTTATTTACGATCTTGGCTTCGTCTGCTCCAATAATTCCACCCGGCACACCGCCTGTCGCATCGATACCGTCGCCGTTGCTACCCGCCCAGGAGCCGGCACCTCGAGCATCGATGATGTTGCCATCGATGAGCGCTCCACTGCTCAGGAACTGTATTCCGTCCTCGGAGACGCTGGCCGCGGAGCTGGAGGCAGTGATGGCATTGTTAACGTAATGGATGTTGTCGCCACCGGCGTCGATCAAGCCTCGCCCCATTCCCTGATCGCCATAAAGGATTTCGTTCCCTTCAACAGTTGTATCGCGAGTATTGTTACCTAGATCGATGCCTGTAAATGCACAAGATGCAATATTATCATTAATGATACTATCCTCAAAACTATTTACTAATGCTACGGCAGGCCCAATGAAAAAACCAACACCGCCCTTCACGATGTTGTTGCTGATATCGACATCGTCGGCGGTCGGCTGGTTATTCTGAACGAAGAGCAGTGGACTTCCGGCGACCAGCGACCCCTGCACGATATTGTTGACAATCCTCCGCTCAGTGTCTCCGAAATTGAGCTGGATGCAGATACCACTACCTGCCACAGCCATGTCGAATAGACAACTCTCGACCGTTGCGTAATCGCCACCCAAGGCGATAACCACATTAGCGAAATTAGCACCGCTTACGCCATCGAAGGTTACACTCTCAATGATGGTGCTTTCTCCCGCAGAGTTGATAGCGAACTGATCAATGGGGCCCCCGTCTTCGATAATGAGGTTGTGGATGACAGTGTTGCTCGACGCGACAGGCACTTCGATGATTGAGGCGGTGAGGTTAGCGCTCGCCCCGCTTCCCGTCAGCCGCGCACAGCAACCTTCGCCGACAATGGTAATGTCATCGGCGGCCACCAGGAACTCGGTTGGGTAAAACCCCAGAGGTGCTGGCGCCAGACCGCCCAATACAATTCCAGCTACTGGAATGCAATACGTCCCAGCCTGCTGCAGTTTTGTTGCCGGAACAGCTAAGTTGTCAATGGGAGCACCAACGCCGGCAACGCTCACGTAGTTGTTCGGATTGCTGAGATCGATCGTCCCCGGCGGGCAAGCTGCCAAGGCCGGAACGGCCAACAGCGCCACACCTACTAACAGAGCCGCCAGCAAAATGAGCGACTTTCCTTTCTTTAGACTTACAAGCATCTCTCCACCTCCAAGGCTGAAAGCAACTACTCTGTTTTTCATAATCTCCTCGCCTCACAATCCGTTGTTAAGTTCACCCTCCCGCAAAGAGAAAAGGTCACGGGATACGCACAGTTCCACACCCTCGCATTTTCTGCAAGGGAGAAACCCCACCCATATGCATATCACGTCACCTCCTCGCTAGTTTCCTTGCGTAGTCGTTTCTCTAATTCATTGATCAACGCTCGTACGCATTCTAACGGAGTAGAAGGAGAAAGTCTGTAACACCTATCACGCAAGCCTCACCACACGCGTACCAGCGGTACCATCTTGCCTAAGCCTTGCCGGCCAGTGAAAGAGGTGTTTTGCGTCGTGGTAGGTAGTCCACACCAGAGTATCCTTAAGAGAAACCACAAGGCTGGCCACCTGGGCATTAGCGGGTTTCGATAACTTCGAAGAGATCATAAGTGATGTCTATCGTTCGCGCTGTGAATCGACAGCACGTGTGGTGAGGCTGGACTGATGTACCTGTTTGACACAGATACCCTGAGCAGTCGTCCTGATTGCTACAGGGGAAAACTCGAACACTTGGTCTGGCCGCATGTGCAGATAGTCCCTAGGTATGCTGAAACGAACGAAACAAGCGAAACGGCAATATGCGATAGATTGGACTGCAGGACAGCATAAGATAAAGGTCAGGCCTGCAAGAGCTGCATCGTTTGCGCGGCGGCCGAGAATGCAGTAAGAGGTGAGACCATGCGCAGGCGATTGGGAGGCAGACCTCGACATGAGTTATGAAGTTCAGTGAACTCGTTACACTTCTTGAAGAGAATTGTTTCAGTTTAGTGTGGCAGAAAGGGTCCATCCGGTACTATGCGAGGGGCGGTGTGGAAAAATTGATTCGCGTTGACTAGCATGGAGCCAAGGAAGTGCCGACTAGCACTTGTCATGCTATCTTGAAAGCCGCGGGACTGAAGAAAGGAGGGAGGCGGTGGCATGATTGACTTAAGGTATTCGCTGGTCATAGAGGCGACTGAAGATCCCAACTTCTACGGCTTCTATTCTCCTGATCTTGAAGGATTCACCGGTGTCGGGCACTCTATCGAGGACTGTTTGTACAAGCCCAAGTGGGGGATGGAAGAATATGTGGCCCTCCTGAAGGAGAAGGACCTCTCTGTTCCCAAAGCTAACCCCAGCCCAACCGTTGTGATCCAAAACGAGAAGTCGTTGGAGAAGGATCGTGTTCACGCAGGCACGTTGACCTGATTTTCACCACCACTCACTTGGGCGATCAGTCTCGGTAATCCTGTTCGTTATCTTTAGTGAGGCAATGCGCTTGCTTGACACCCTAATTATCCTCTTGTACAATTGCCAATTGGTCGGTATAGGGCGCCAGCGTAGCTCAATTGGCAGAGCAATTGATTTGTAATCAATAGGTTGCCAGTTCAATTCTGGCCGTTGGCTCTGTATTTTGTTGGAGGGGTACCGAAGTGGCCAAACGGGGCGGACTGTAAATCCGTTGGCGACGCCTACGGGGGTTCGAATCCCTTCCCCTCCACTTGGCAATCCTTGGGGGTTGCGGTTACACTTTGACAAGTTTTGGAGCGATCGGAACGCCCGTGTAGCTCAGTTGGTAGAGCACCCCCTTGGTAAGGGGGAGGTCATCGGTTCGACTCCGATCGCGGGCTCTTGTGAGAAGAGAGATTCGCGCTTCGAGAAGGTCACGC